>Ga0302271_10001410_pt1 | contig 23081 bp, 13 predicted proteins | sample III_Bog_N1_1_FD_198767 | JGI IMG/M metagenome (GOLD analysis project Ga0302271, IMG submission 198767) | Peat permafrost microbial communities from Stordalen Mire near Abisko, Sweden - III_Bog_N1_1 | ecosystem: Environmental > Terrestrial > Soil > Wetlands > Peat | place: Sweden: Abisko... | reverse complement strand
TTAGTACAGAGGAAAACAGAATTCAAGACACTTAAGGGCAACCATCGTTTTTATCCCAAAATGCGGAAAGTGTAACACTTGTGTTTAAGAGGGAAATTCATCTTAATGGTTATTAATGAAAAAAATTAGCTGTTTATTATTTTCTTTTTTTTAATTTGTATTTTATTAGATTAGATACACGTAATACCTACAAGGGAAAGGGTGGTCATTTTTCTGAAAAATATTGTTGTGAAGTTGCTAATTTTTTATTTATTTAGGGAAGATTTAAGGAAAATGACGAGATAATAATCAGATAATGAAAAGTCATTTTGACTGTTTTTTGAATTATTAATAAGGTGTTTTTCTCAATGAAAGAAAACAAATGTGAGAATGTCTAAATATTCATTAAAAAATGAAGAATCTTAGTGATTCAAGTCATTTAATGTAAATTAAATGAATTAAGCTCAAAAGTACAAAAATGATAACATTAATATTTTGAAATAATCTCTGAGAGTCCTTAAAGGCAAGACTTCATCGAAGATAATTAAGAATATACGAATTCTCAATTATTTCAGGAATTTGCAGTACTGTGATAATCTCTTTGGAGTTCTTGAAATCCTTTTAAGTCTTTTTAAAGAACTGCACCATTCCAAACTAATAGACAACTCCAATTACTAATAACTCAATGTACATAAGAATATTTTAGATTTCTATCATATCATCAAAGAAACCATTGTTGTTTTTCACTAAAAAACTTGTTAGAGCATCACAGATTCTCATCAACATTTCGTAGAACTCGTTGAATTGAAACAGATCATTCTATTGAAAATACAAGGATAATTCTGCTAATCTCTCAGATTAATCTGAATCCAAGAAGATCCCTTCTGTATTTGTGTAAAACGAAAAAAACTAGTTTGATGTGTGAATCAACCCTTACTTGAGGGATCCTCCAAGCAATTTTCTGCATTTTTCTATTGAGAACAAAGAGGAATTATAGTTACTAGGGAACCTCTCAAATGCACTGCAAGCATCGGTTGTTATAGAGCCAAAGAAAAAACCATCAAATTCATTTTATTAGAATCGACTCTTTGGGATTTGAATTTCAATAAAGCTTTAGAATTGAGAAAGCACCTAGTTAACATTCATATAAACAGTCTAGTAGCGTACCTTGTATTTCTAAAAGTATTGGAATTCCCCATTGAGATTTAAGTCAGATTGGACAAGCAACAGTAGGGTGTTTATTGAACTGGAAAGCTACGACTTCAAAGTTTAAACCACCCCTAAAAAGAATTAAAAATCATGCAAGATTCACGTTGATTCTTTTATTGTGTTTTCAGTGATTTTTCCATACCTGTAAGTGATTAGCTGCTGCCTTCAGCACTGATGAGTGATCGAGTGGTGAGTAGATTCGTGATAGGATAAATAATCAGAATGAGGTAGATAAAAATGCATTTAAGAGAATTGCTCCATTTAGCAAGAGAGGATGTAGAGGAAATAGATTTCTTTTTATCTACAAGTTCAGCGTCTTTGATAACGGCATTGAGTGGTTTAAAGGTGGATTCTTGGATGATTTAATAAGCATACTACTTTTTATTTCCAAGATTCTTTGTTTTTTTAATAGAAAATAATGCTTTTCGATTACTTTAGAGCTGGAGAATCACTGTAAGCAAGACCCTGTGCATTTTCTTCAAGCTCATCGGATCAATAGTGGCAAACAGCTAGTAGATTCTCTCTTTGAATCGCTGGAAGATAGAATAAACTGCAAGAATTGTTAGTGAAAGCACAGCTGAAATTAAGCAGATAATTATTGTCAAATCAGTAACTATTAAGTCGATTTCATTAAAGACAGTTATGTAAGCATTCTCTTGAGCTGCTTAGATAGCCGCTAAAGGCTTAATCAAGAGTTGGAAATTATTAAAAAGATTCAAATTAAGCACACTTTCTAGATTCCCATTATTCACTACGCCCACAAGAATAAACTAAATGATAGTTAAAACATGGATTTATAACACTTGTTGGGCACCAGTAACAAGTATGTCATAGTCTGTGTCAGTTTTGTAGAAACCTATGGTCATTTGGTAGTCGGAGAATGTTTAAACCAGATTTAAATCCACAAGAGGTTCTTCGACAACATCGATGATCTGTTAGCGATATCGTTAATAATTTTCTTCCAAACGAGCCTGAAAAAGAGGGAGATAGTCTGCTTGATCTGCAGTGTGTCCAAATAAATTGATAGTGACGAAACGCTAGAGCATGTGGTCTTTAAAAGTGCGACTTTCTGATGTTCTCAGATTCATCGCCCAAGGTATATAATATAAAGTTCGCTTTTGAATTGCGAATTTATGGCTCAGCTGAAAATGCACGATTAATATTACGCAAACCAAAGAAACTAGAGGAAAAAATAATTAAAAGAAGGATAACCATGTGAAAAGAATTGAAAACGGTGAAAATTACCGAGAGAAATAGCAGAAACGATTAAAATAAACTCAAACCAATAAGAGTATTTTTAATGCTAAAACGCATTTCTGATGAGCTTTCTCTACTCAATGTTAGAGCTTCTTGAGGAGGTTATCGAATGCTACCGCTCAGATTGTAACTGCTGGAGAGCTTACTGCTTGCTTAGGGAATCAAAGAGCTTGGTTTCTACAGGAGTTGAGTTTTGTTTATGGCTGGAATTAGATTGGTTGAGAGAATTTTGATATTGCTTATTATTGTTGATATTCTTAGAAGATGTAAAAAACTAATTATTTAGAATTTATTGTGAAAAAGGTGTGTCTAATAAGTGATCACTGGGCAATCTAGGGGAAATAATAGGATTTTAAATAAAAATATTTTTATTATTGTTGTTAGCTTCTCGTGATTTTAAAATGGAGTAGTTTCCTGGGCTATCTTCAAACTGCTGATCAGGTTCCAGAAAATCTGTGTAAAGATGTTGCGAAATTAGATGCTATGATATTGCAGACCTTCTGAGGGGCAATTATTTTTAAGGTTTATCATGGATTTAAATCAATGTCTCAGTGTTTGTCTAGGCTAAAAGCTCTCTTGAACTCATAGGGAGATCATTGAAATGGATTTTCATAGACGAAAAAATCAATTTTTCATTATTATTGATATTGACGTTGTTGTTGTTTGAGGTCAATTCATAGCGGATATGCTTATCTTCTTAGACATTAGAATCTTCAATGATTTAGGTTGAAGTTTGGTTTGAAGAAATACGTAAAAAATCGGATTATCCAACAGGCAAAGAAGATTCATTCAGATTATTAATTATTTTAAGGTGAGTTTGTTGCTTTAAATGGTCAGGAATTACAAAAAAATCCATTATTTCAGCTTCTGATTTCGATGGAAAAATCTCCTACAGTTTAGGGACGAGTAGCTTTCGAATGCAGTCGAGTTAACACATTTTTCCTTCTATTTTTTTTATGGACTTGAAAGATATTTTGCACATGTCGTACAATTCACCTAAAGTGGTGATTTCTAGTGTTGCTGAAACAATGTAAATATCGTTGCTGTGGAGAATAAATTATTACCATTGCTCAAGGGAATCTGTGAGATCATTTATTGGTTTTTAGGACAAACGAGATGAAGATGATAATTAGTCCTTTCCTTTTTTTGGCATAAACACAACTGTCTCAAAGATATCGGATTAAAATCTGATCAGATTTGAGCAGCTTAATGAAGTGAAATTGAGAGGCTTTAATTCTGTCAAATCGTTGGTTTTATGTTCCGAAATAGCATTTTCAGTTTTGGTATCTTTAACGAACAACTCAATCAAAGGTAAAAACTATTGAAGGTATATAGCTCTTGACTCTTCAACTCCAGTAAGATAATCAAAAAATAGAGCATTGAAGAGTCCCGCTGTGCATCCAGAGATTAAATAATTCTGTTTAATATCTGCAAGTGCAATGTAGTCTGAGCTCAAATCTTTTGGATTTCTTATCACCCCTGAAACTCCAACTGAATCCTATTAAGTCAGGGTCAACTGAAGACTCATTTCAATCTCCATGAGAAAACCTAGTTTTAAAAATGAAAGTCTATTTGATATAACAATAAAAGCCAAATGTAAAGATTATTTATTTATTTTTACCTTATTTGTTTTGAATAAAAAGTGGATGAGATTTCTTAAAGTGTTCAAGTTCAAAGCTGCCTCTTGTTATAAAATTTAATAGTATAGTGTCATGCACTTTCCCAATATTACGAGGCAAAAGACAAGAGCAGTTTTAACCTAATATTTCTGGTTTTTAGTAGTTAAACACTTTGGTGAATTAATTCGAGACATTCTGGATCATTCCAAAATTATCTTTGTTAAGGGAAACGAATATTAGAGAATTGTTATGGGAAAACATATCTTTGACTACGCTTTTCATTTAAGAAAATTCTCGCTCTTAGAAATGCAGTTCACTAGTTAAAAAAACAAAACAAAATTGTAAAAGTTAAGCAATTTAATTTTTGTTGGAGAATCTAGTTCTCCCCTCCTCTCAACAGTATTCATTAGTGACTTACTTGCTCATATCGAAGCTGAGACAACAGAGATAAGACTAAAAGATAACATTAAGATGCGAGTCATTTGAATTAATACTGAGAAGCCTGGTCAAGTTTCTTAAGAACTTTTTTTTCTTAGCGATTAAGGAAATTCCTAGGCTTTCAATCTCCTAAAGTTAAATAAAATCAGCTGCAATTGTCTAGAAAAAGAGCTATTTTAATTCAAGAGCTTCCAATAAATCTAATTCCAGTTGTTAAACATCCTCTTCGAAAATCACAGCATAGTAGGCAGTATTTTCTTACATAATTATGTTAGTCTCCTATGAGGAAATGAACCATTCAATTAATGAATTATCTTAACCTGATAATTGTGTCTTGAAGATGGATTTATAATGAAATAGCGTGATATTCAAAAGAGGTTTGTTTTTGAGACATTCTGAGAGAAAAAACAAATAACTCAAGTGAACATTCGAAAAACTCTTTTAGGAAGATAGATAGTCCTCAAAGATGTCTCTGATGAATGCCAACACAAATGTTTTGCGGATAGTATTGTCAATGAGATACTCTTTGCTTTGTAGCTTCTAAACAAACATGATTAAAAGGGAAGAAATTAGAATAGGTGGTTAAATAAAAAAATTGGTCTATTTTTTAGCCTTACTTATGCAACATTTCTGCAGAAACAATTTTCCACTCGTTGGCAGGTGTTTATATGAGAGTTGATGATTATTTCATGGAAAATAGAGTGCCTATCATCAGGATAGGCTTACTTTTGAAGGAGACTTCCCCAAGCATATCGAGCTAAGAAATCCACAGTCTGAGGGAGAATAGATTAAATGTTTGTATTATTTTTATCTAGTTTTCCATGTAAAAATGGTTTTATTGTTTAATTATTAATAATTTTAGACAGAATTGCCCCTAGTTTCATTGAGAGTGCTGCAGAGACTGATAACCAAACGAATATGAAATTAATATTAGAAAGTAACATTGCAAAGAGCATAATAATTGACCAAGATAAACCTAGGAGATTAAGTTGTAAATTCAATTATCTTATACGAGGCTCATAGAAAGGCTAGTAGAGTAAAGACTCAGAAAGTTTAGTGAGAAGATAAAGAACACAGAAGAGTTGAGATACTGTTGAATCGAAGAAAAAACAGAGAAACACATATGTACTCAGCAAGACAAATTTAAGCTAATCTGAAAGAGGAGAGTACTTGGAGAGGCAGTCTCTTTGATTGAATCTATAATCAGTTTAGTGTGAACTACTCAGAATACCTTTATTTTTCAAAGAACAAGAATGAACAAAAAACAGGATGTTAAAAGTGAGATTCAAAATAGCCAAAGAAAATGATATAAATTAATTGTTTAAGGCAAACCAAAATTTTAAAGAAAAAGACATTTAATTTCAAAAGCTAATTCAATAGAACCAAAGAAAAAGGTTACTCAAAAATTAGTTTAGGATTTTTATCTGCTTTTCATGAAAATAATTGGATATTCTTATTATCATCCAAGCACATGACATGGAATGGCTTTGGAGGATATGTAGAAAATAGTGATTGATCTTAAGATCATTTCTTTCAATTTATCCTAATAAAATAGATGCCTAACCTAAAGTTCTCCCTCCCTCTTCTTCCTCTCTAATTTCCATCTCTTCAGCCCCACACCCCATCCCCCCCAAAAAAAAAATCTAAATTTCACCTCAATAATCCTAAAAGACTTTCAAAAATCTTCTTCAATTAAAATGCACTCCCACCCGTTAATCAAATTAAGTGCATAAACTAATATTTTTACTCAGTAAATTTAGACGTATTACACTTATTCATTTATCTAATAAATAATACTCAGATTCTTGGATGTAAAATAATTGAATATTTCTGTTGATTTGATGGTTACCTAAGAAGACAGTGAGAGGAATGTTAAGATAGCCAGAGACACCTCCAACTTTAAGAGAATAATATAAAGAAGGTATGAAGAATAGTGATATGTATAATTTAACAATGAAGCTGACGAAGAGATTTTTTTTGTTTCTAAACTCCTTAAAAATGAAAATTTTGTAGAATCCAGTAATCAGCAATACAAGGAAACCATTCAATATGAGGAAAATTAGTAATATTGTAGAGGGCTAGAAAACGTGTTTCTGAGCCATAGAGATTGAGTTGAGTATGGTTAGATTTGGATCACTTAAAATTAGCTTAGATATTACTGATGAGTTCATCATCCCAAACAGAATATAGTATGCTTCCAACAGTAAAGCACCCACACCATACCAAAATGGGCGAATACAAGAATTCATTAGAGTACATCCATTCAGAAAATAGAATCTCCGCAAAGAACATAGAAATTTGCATGACACTAAATCCATTTTTTGCATATTTCTTTAATTTAGTGTTTACTTCGATTTTCTAGTTTTCACACAAAAATACAATATTATTTTACCCGTAGGTTTGTTTATCTTCTACCAATTAGTTATTATTAAACTAAGCAATTTCTCAAATGTTGTCTTTCTTCAAACCTTTTTCAAAATATCTGAGGACAACAATTTTTCAATATCTTAATTCTTTTAGAGTTTCTTCTTTTAGTGTTATTATTGTTCAAAAGACCTTCTATAGTCATTATGTCTTGGTTAGTCTAGGAAACTTAATTCAGAATCTAAGAATTGTTTAGATTCAAAGAACTACAAAATAATAAAGAAAAAAATAGAAAAATTCTTAATAAAAAATGGATACTATTATTTGAAGGAAGAGTATGCTTCGTTTTGAAACAGTCAGCTCTCAACCTAAAGGCCATAAATTAGAATACAAATAAATTAAAGTTTTATTTATGTAAGTGAGATTTTCTGAGCTAATACTTCAAATTAGAGAACAAAGGTGGGAGGGATAATATTAATTATCTCTTGTGGATTTGTATTTTTTTTTTAATAAAAACTGATGACTCATTTAATTGTTACTCAGCATAAATAATAAATATTTTTAGATAGACTCTAGACAAAATATTTGAGTGGGGAATACACTGGGAAGAATGAAGAAGACTCTTTTTTTTCGACTTTGAAATTTAAATCAAGATTAATTTTAAGAAAGAAAAAATACTACTTAGGATATTATAAATTGAAGCAGAAAAGATTATCTAATCTGATCTTGATGATTTGTATTTAAAGAGTGTTATCAAGCTTGTTTAATAGTTTTGTTACACAAAGCTAGATGATGAACGTGCTCTCTCAGCAGATTCTGCAATTATTACTGCATTGAATACTGCTAAAGGAACATTAGCTATTAAGATGATAATGAACTTGAAATTGAGAAAAAGGTATTACTCACAAGTTTCGAAAAAACAAATCAGATTAAATCTAAACTACAATCAATACCGTTTTTCTAACTCAATTAACAAAGAATAATAAACTCTCTGGGTATGGATTTGATGAATGTCTCATCTCGGCATAGCTATTGAGATATCCAAGTTTATCATAAACCTTGTTGACTAGACAGTCAGTAATGAGTTTCTTGCAAATACATTTGCAAAAAAGAATAATAAATGAGAAGAAAAAAGAAATTAATGATAATTGTGATTTGTTTCGCTTCTGTTGAAAAAACCTTTATTAGCTTTTTCAGGTGTGAAGTAAAAGTTAGCTGATACTTTTCTTTTTTTTATTCAGTATTTATATAGCTGTGTTACTTATGATTCTGACAATGCAGATATCATATTTTAACTAAAAATTTCTTTCACAAGAAATACTTCAAACTTATTTACAAGTGAGTTATCTTAAATTATGTTGATGAAATTCCCACCTGAGAAAACCTGCTGATCCCTTAACTCACTTTTTTCTTTTACTCACTAACACAAGCTCAAGTGAAAAAAACTTCTGAGGGTAATGTCGTTGGAGAAATGATTTTAGGGTTTGATAAATTGTTTAAATTTATTTGAAAAAATGATCTGATTAGATTTATTGCACAGTGATATTAGATAAATTTATTTGATAAATTGAATTTATTATTTTCATTCAAAAGAACCTTGGGATGTAAAAAACTTTTCTTTTCTTTCTATTTTCAGATTTAATTTTCACTCGAGTCTTTTAACCTTACTTTTATTTTCTCAAGGAACATAATTTTAAGTAATCTTTTTCGAAAGTTTTTCTCTCTTTAATCATCATAAGATACTGTTTTGACTATCAAATTACTCTTCATCCAGCTACTATTGACTTTTTCTTACATTATTTAACTTAGTTTTCAATCATACTACTTCTATCTATCCCTTGATTTCACCGAATTCCTTAGATAACTCATTCACTTTGGCAGAAGGATAACAAGATATTTATTTTTCCTAATGAACATATTTCTCAATATTTTCGTTTCTGTAGTCCTCAGAACATGCAGGGTATTTAGACTTGAAAGTGTCTAGATCTCTAATCAGAGTTGCTTGCTAAATTCATATTTTTAAATAGTGTGGCCATAGAACTCTAGTGATATATTATTCAAGTTCTTGAGTTTCGATAAGCACTGAATGATTGCTATCACCCCAAAAGATGCAGATTACTAAAAGTTAATTGAAAGAGTTAGACTATTTAATTAGCAGAGCTGCTGCAATCCTTCAGATAAACTCTGTGCTGCTGCTGTTTCTTCAATGTGATAATCTAAAGTGAGATTAAAACTTCTTAGATTCTTAAATTAAGCAATTGAGTTTGAAATCATGGTAATTTCTTTTGTTGTGTATCTATTCATAGATAATTCTAACATTAGATCCAACAACTGCTTGCTATTGTTACTCAAATTACCCAACCCTTCAGAGAGTTCTTCTACACATCCTTCATAGAAACATGTATTTTAAAAAACTAATGCGAAACTATGGATATTCAGTGATTAGAGACATGCTGAGAGGCACTTTAGATTATCTATGTCAACTGGGAATTGAAAGAATTCCAAGCTGAGAGTCTTCAAGTATAAAAGATATCGAATCCCGTTACATAGACTTTCAAAACCTACTTTAGTTGGTTGTATTTCAGCCAATTTCAGTGTTAAGCTTTCAAGGCAAGGGAGGTTTCCGATTCCAACAGTTATTAAGCCAAAGGAATCATATTTGGATGTGGTGTTTCTTCTTTAGTTAAAGCTCCAAGTGAAAACTGTGAATTCTAAGTTTAGATTTTTAAAATGCTGGAGAAAAAGAAGAAAAAAAAACTTTGATGGTGTAATTGTTTATTAAATTATTGATTTGTTAAAAAACATGCTTAAGAAATACTATTTGACCAGTGAAGTAATTGGATTGGTGTTATGAAGTTTGTTTAAATCTCAAGATAAAGGTTGGAAAGAGAAAGAATATGCTGTGAGTTGGTTTGAACAGATAAAGGGGGGGTGGGGGGAGTTGTATGAGATACTCGAGTGGAAATATTGAAATTATTTGGCTCATTTTAAAAGAAAGAAGTAGGAAGTTAAAGTGGATTGTTTTTTGTGAGATTCTTAGTTTTCTTTTTAATCTGCTGCAAAATCCAAATGACGTAAAAAAAATTGTTTGAGAAAAAAGTGTTGATTTAAGATTTTTCTTTTTTTCTCTCCCCTAATTAAATATGGATTTTCAAGTAAAAGGATTTCCATCCCACAATAATTCATTTTGTTTTTCTCAATTCGATTATAAAGAAGTATTCTTTCTTCTAATCTTAGTGAAAATGAGACAGTAAAGCTACTTTAATCTTTTAAAATAGCATAAAATGTATTTATTTTTGATATTTTTTTCTTAAAGTTCATTCAGATAATGAAAAAAAATCACAATACCTCACAGCAATACATACTGCACCTCTATTGAGCTTCACACAATTCGCATTTTGAGCTGATATCATAAATGATTGCATCATTCTAAAGTGTTTTATATACAAAATTTGTTAAGTTATATTTTCTAATAAAAAACTCAAGAAAGAATCACGAATTGAGACTGTTTGTTTCTTTAAATGAATTTAAAGCAACATTCTGGGAAGAGAACATCAAGAAGCTGATAAATACTTTAAATACTTTAGATTTATCGAATTCAACCAAAAAATCTCAAGAATCAAGCTTAACTATTTCAGCAAACAAATCTAAGAGAGTAAACTGGCTTGTAGCAGGAAAGAAAGAAACAAAAAACAAATCAATACTAGCCCAGCTAATCAACGCAATATCTATAGGAAAATACTCAAAGCAACAACCACATTTTTTCCTTCTTATTTTTGTGTCATGGGAGCAGCTGGTAGCAATTCGCTTCAACAAGCATCAAATATCATGCCTTCTTGTCTGGATAAACCACTCGCAGGAGAAAATGCCCATTAAGAATTCAATCTCCACAAAGAAGAATAAAGTGAAATCAAACTCCATCCAAATACAATGTAAAAACACATATATATTGTTATTATTATCTTCTTCTAGCCCTTTCAATTGGTTCTACTTGGAAAGAATTGAGACTGTAGAATACCCTGATGGTAAATATGAAGGATAGATGAATATTAATTCTAACCAAGCTGTGAGAGAAGGATATGGTAAGAGAGAATACATCCAAATAGGAAAGGATATGAATTAACAAAATAATTTATGTGTTTTTGGACTATCTTTGGCGGTTTCTTCAGGCAAGTTCTTCTCGAATGATGGAAGAATCTTTGAAGGAGAGTGGAAAAATGATAAGATGAATGGATAAGGTAAATCATAATACTCAAAAGGCAACAGTTCATATTGAACTTTTGGAAAAGATTATGTTCTTTTTTGTAAAAAAGGTGAGTACACCAATCCTGATGGAAGTAGATTTGAGGGAGAGTTTAAAGACGGCAAGCGCAATGGATAAGGTATCTATTTATCTATTGTTGACTGTTAAGCTGTTAATTTCTTGAGCAGGCTAGTTCTTAGATTCAAATGGCAGCAAGTTTGAAGGGGAATACAAGGACAACAAACCAAATGGGTTTGGTAAGGCGGAAAGAAAATATAAATAATTATTTGATTGGGTTATTTTTTTGAAAGGCAAGTTCTTCGATGTTGATGGAAGCAGATTCGAGGGGGAGTATAAAGATGGATATCGCAATGGATATGGTACCATAGAGAGGGAGAAGGGAGATAGAGGGTTTATTTAATTGCTTTCAACTTGATTATCTAGAATCTCATGTAATTCTTTGTTTTTTGGTTTAAGGCAAGTATTTCGATTCTGATGGCAGCAGATATGAGGGAGAATTTTAGCATGATAAGTGCAATGGGCATGGTATTATGATTATTTATCATTTTTAGTTGCAGTAGCGATTTTTTTACCTTTCTACATGTTGGTGTCTCAAGGTAAATGCTTCTACGCTGATGGAAGCCAGTTTGAAGGCGAGCACAAAGATGACAGCCGCGATGGGTATGGTAGGAAGAATTATATTATTCCCAAAAAAGCATGTTTTGATAATTGTAAATTATACATTTTTTTTCTTCTGTATTTTCAAGGTATTTACAAGGATGCTGATGGGTCCCGTTACGAGGGAGAATACAAGGACGACAAATGTAATGGGTTTGGTAAGAAATTCAGAATATTTTAGTATTCTTTTTGGTAGTTTAATAAGAGCTATTAATTGATATATTTTTATTGATTTTAATTCAAAAAGGGAAATTCTTCAACATTGATGGAAGTAGATACGAGGGAGAATATAAAAATGACTTGCGTGAAGGGCAAGGTTGAAATGATGCTGATTAATATTATTTTTTTTTTAGCAAATAAGATTATTATCTTAGATTTTCTCGTTTTCAGTTAAATATTATTTTTATTTTTTAAATAGGAAAAGAATACTATGGAGATGGTAGTAGATATGAAGGAGAGTTTAAGGACAATGAACACAATGGATATGGTATTGAGAATGTTGAGGGGCTATTGGCTTAATAGCTAATTTATTTACAATTATTTTTGTTGAGACTTTTTTATTATTTACTTTTAAAAAATGTTCAATTGATATTTTATTTCGTAAAGGCAAGTGCTTCTATGCTGATGGAAGTAGATTCGAAGGAGAATATAAAGACGACAACCGCAATGGATAAGGTAAACAGGAAAGAGGAGAGAAGACAGATACTCAAATTGAAATACATCTTTTTCTATTTGTTTTTGAAGGCAAGTTCTTCGATGCTGATGGAAGCAAATATGAGGGAGAATATAAGGATGACAAATGTAATGGATATGGTAAGAAAAAGGAGGAAGATAAGAAAGAGAGAAGGAGTCTTTGGGAGATAATATTTTGTACTTTGAAACAGGCAAAGAGTTATTTGCAGACGGAAGTCGCTATGAAGGTCAGTTCAAAGACAACTAGCATCACGGAAAAGGTATTAAAGCAGAGTGAGATCTGAATAGTTTAATTTATTGTTTTTTTATTTTTAAACAGGGAAATTTTTTGACACAAATGGCAGCAAATTCGAGGGAGAATACAAGGACGGCAAGCACAGTGGATTCGGTAATAACAAGGAGATAAAGTAGTTTGAAAAAATAGACGACCATCACAGTTAATTCATTCATTTCTGAATTCTTTTTTGCGAAATGGATATGAATATTGATAGGTAAGTGCAGCTATGCAGATGGCAGCAGATTCGAGGGAGAATATAAAGACGGCACATTCAATGGACATGGTAGGGACAGAGAGGGATAATTATTGATTTTGACTAATTTTTAGATTGATTTAATAATACTCAAAATATTATTAGGAAAATATTTCTTTGCTGATGGGAGTAGATTCGAGGGAGAGTTCAAAGATGGTAAACGCAATGGATATGGTAATTTAAGAAGATTCAGAGAATTTAATTTGATTAATTCCCATGATTTGTGGGCTCGTTTTGTATTTGAATAAGTTAACTTTGAATTTTATGCATTTCTGTTTTCATAGGCAAATATGTAGATCCTGAGGGAAGCAGATTCGAAGGTGAATACAAAGACAATAAGCCCAATGGATAAGGTAAATAAATACATGATAATGAGACAATTGACTACTCTAATGAAAATTTAGTTAGGAATACTCCTTCTGCTGCAGCTGTTAACTTATCCTCTTGCACCCTATTCTATTCCTTCCTTTAAAATTTTTTCTGTTATTTTCAGGGAAATATTTTGATCCAGATGGCAGTAAATTTGAAGGTGAGTACAAAGATGGTCTTCGTAATGGATAAGGTAACAGTATTACGTGTTTGTAAAATCAAAATAATACTCTTTTTCTTCTTCCCTTTAAGGCAAGCAATTCGACGCAGATGGCAGTAAGTATGAAGGGGAATATAAAAACGATTGCCGCAATGGATATGGTATTTTAATCAAATCATTCAAAAATCATTAATTTTCTACATTAAAAATCTCTAGAATCACTTTTATTATTCCTCTTTTCAAGGCAAGTATTTCGATCCAGATGGGAGTCGATACGAAGGAGAATACAAAGACAACAAGGCTAATGGATTTGGTAAGAAGAGACCGTTGTGAGCTACATTAATCTTGTTGGTTATGAATTCTTTTATTTAAGGCAAGTTCTTCTTTGCTAATGGAAGTAGATATGAAGGATAATACAAGGAAGGATATCGTAACGGAATAGGTAACAAGTTGGGGGGAGAAGGAAGTTTATTTTTAAAGAGAGTCATAAGAATAGTGAATGATCCCTTCCTGTTCTTTATTTCTGATAAGGCAAGTACTTCGATGTTGATGGAAGTAGATATGAGGGGGAATATAAGGATGATGATCTCAATGGGCAAGGTAGAAAGTTATTGTTAGCTATGCATGAATTTACATTGGTATTGAAACAGGAATGTTCTTCTTTGCTGATGGGAGGAGGATTGATGGAAAATACAAAGATGGGAAGCTGAATGGATAAGGGAAACTCTTTGATTAATCTGGGAAACTGATTGAAGAAGGGACTTACGAAGACAATCAACTTCTTTGAAGGCAGATAATAATAGATCAGATCAGAGGGGAGGAAAAAAAAATAATTAAATTTTTATTTCTGAATAGAGTTTGTAAAGGATACTTTTTAAGTTAATGAGCTTTAAATAGTTAATTTTCTAAAAACATAACATTGATTTTACTACATCGGCTTGATGAAAAGAAGGACAGTCCAATATTTTGTGCAAATACTAATGTCTGTACATGACAACAAATAATTTATTGAAATCAAAATTGATGATTTAATGCCAGACAACCAGTTTGTTTTATCCTGTACTCTCTCTCTCTATTATAAGATTTATTACTCAGTAAAAAACTATTCATTTCTCTTCTCTTTGTATTGTTAGTTATCACTAAAATAGACAGAAAACATCGACAAGCTGACGAGAAAGTACGGAATATTTTTCTATTGTCAAACAAATTGAAGGATTTCCTGTCTTTAAAAGGAGATGGGGAGCCAAGAAAACAAATAAAAATAAAAAAAATAAAAACAAATTAACTTCCAAAAAAGAAAATAAAAAACAAAAAATGGCAAGGACAAAGCTAACAGCAAGACGTCCGATTCAAGTCAAAAGAACCTTCAAGGAGGATAAAACTTCTAAAAAAATGAAAACTGTTGAGATAAAATAAGAAGTCACAATAGAAGATATGAATTTATCTGATACAGATCGAGAAGATTATCATAATAATGTGGATATCCTATTTGTGCTGGATACGACTAGCTCAATGGGACCGTATATTGGAAAATCTATGACAGCGATCAGAAAAATCATCGAAAAATTCAACAAAATGCAATTCAACATTAAGTTTGCACTCTGCACTTATCGGGTATTTATTAAAAGTAACACAAATATGGAATGATTTAATTAGTATTTTATTTCAGGATCATCCTCCTCAGGAATTCTCCTATATCACGAAATTCACGGATTTGATGTCTGCAAGAAATATCATTAAACTTCTCTCTGAGACTATAACAGAAGGAGGAGGAGATAACCCAGAGGCTGTCATGGATGGACTTAGAGATGGTCTGACAAATACTTCTTGGAGACTAGGAGAAGACGGAGAAACTAAATCAAAGAGGTAAGAAACCAATCATTCTACAATATGATTGTGTTACATTGAATTTTGTTTGATTTTGAATAGGTTTCTATTTCATGTGTGTGATGCTCCTCCTCATGGGTTGGAGTACAGTGATCACCAAACACAATGGAGTAAGACTGGCTGTCCTTGTGGAACTAAGAAAGAGAACATTGCAAGTCTGCTTGCTGATAAAAACGTTGACTATCATTTAGTCAAAGCCACACATGATCTAGATCTCATGGAAGTTCGCTTCAAGACCGCCTTTGGTAAACATTTCTGTGACACAATCACAATCGATGCTGAGGAAGATGAGCCAGAGGAGGAACTTGAGGAGAAAGCTACCAAGAAAGTCACTAAAAAAAACTCCATAGCTAAAGCACCTAAAGCAGGCACAAAAAAGAAGGCAATTTCTCAAAAAGCAAGCTAGAAAAAGACTATCCCTAAAAAACAAAAACTGTGGAAAGGTATTGTTAACGTCTTAGAAAAAAAACTCTCCTGAGGACAACCGTTTATTGTTCAATGTTAAGCAAAATAACTTTCATTTGTTTAGGTTTTAATATCTTTTTAGCAAAATGAACATTTCATCTTGATTTTTTTAATAATAAATAATGTTTATTCCTTGAATTGTCTTCTAAAAATACAGCATTTTTCTGATTATTATTATTAATAAAAAATGGGATAATTTCAATTATACCCATGATTAAAGCAATAAGACCAATAGTTACCTCTTCAAAAGCTCAACCTTTCTCTGAAATCAAATTATTTATGGGTATTTTTATCTTTTAAATAGCAAAATTTTTCTGTTAATTCAACAATCATCAACTAAACAAAAATTCTAAGTATTTCACAGCATAACAAGTTATTCTTGATTTTAAAGCACAAAAACAACCACAAATACTCAAAAGAAAAGGATTACTCTCAATTCTATTTCAAGCAAGTTTCTTTTTCAGAACATTAACAACTCCAGTCCACATATCTGTGCTTTCAGCTTTTAAGTTTTTCTTCTTATCAGCGGAGAGTGGGTCTTTCTCAGTGGCTTTCCCTTTCGATTCAGCTTTAGCTTATTTTTGAGCACCTTCCATTATGATAGTTACACAGAAATTCTTCCCAAATGCCTCTTTAAAAAGTATCTCCATTGTGTCTAAAAGATTGCTGGCTTTAATTAAATGGTAGTCAACATTTTTCTCAGCTAATAATGAAGCAATGTGCTCTTTCTTTGTTCCGCAAGGACAGCCTGTCTTAGCCCACATCGTCTTTTCATTTACCTCGGAATACTCTATCCCATGAGGAGGAGCATCACAGACATGAAATAGGAACCTAAGTTTTAAAATTACCAAGAAAAAAAATGAAAAATTTTAAATAAGAATCTATTTCCTTTCTCATTTTGTATGCTTTTTCTTTCTTTTTACCTCTTTGACTTGGTTTCTCCGTCTTCTCCCTTTCTCCAAGAAGTATTCGTCAAACCATCTCTAAGTCCATCCATGACAGCTTCTGGAATATCTCCTCCTCCTTGTGTTGTAGTCTCAGAAAGAATTTTAATGATAGTTTTTGCAGAAGACAAATCCGTGAATTTTGTGACATAACTAGTGTCTTAAGGAGGATGATCCTATTCACAAAATAATCAAAAACACCATATGAAATTATGAAAATTATCTCAATCTAAAGTCCTAAATACTCGATAAGTGCAGAGAGCGATTTTAATATTGAATTCCTTTGAATTAAATTTTTCGATGATCTTTTTGATTGTTTAGATGGATTTGGCGATGTAAGGGTTCATCGAGCTAGTTGTATCCAGCACAAACAAAATATCCACATTGTTATGGTAATCTTCTCTGTCGCTATCTGATAAATTCATGTCTTCTAATAGACCAGCTACAGATTTCTCAGCGTTCTTTTCATCAGTGATTTCTTCTTCTTTACTCTTCTTTAATGTTAATGATAATCTTATCATCTTTTAATGAGAATTGGAGTCTTTTGAGAGGAAAAACAGGTGGGGTTTTGTGTTTTAATAATAGTTTATTCGAAAAATATGTTTATTTGTATTAAGATTCCCCAATTTTTCCTTAGCTTTTAAGGAATTGACTTACATTATTAACATAGACGATGCTTGGAATAGACCTGCTCAGATTTTAACAGTAATTTTAGAATCAGTATTTCCAATTATGTCTCTTGTAATTATTGGCGTCTATAGGAATAACTTTCTCTTTATTACTTTATTTTTATTTGAGTTGATATAGATAAGTTGGCTGTCTGAACTACAATCGACTGAGAAATCAACAAGAAATGCAGCGAATAAAAAAAATCAAAAGCAGGATATCAATCACTCTGAACAAGTCAAATTACTTATTATCATCTATGTTAGTTAGTGTGAATCATCAATTATTTACAAATTCCTAATCCTTTTTTTCCTTCAAGATAAAAATCAAATATGGATTTAAAATGTCATTTAAAGTGCATTAATGCTTATCATTGCTGTTGAAATCGAAGAAATATTTTTAGACTTCTGAGAGAATATAATTACCAAGAATGGCATAAAAGCAAATAATAGTTCAGCTAAAAATTGGGATATTTATTAATCTTATTCTTCATTTTTTTTTTAATTTATCCTTCCCACCCTACCCTCCTCATTCCAAAAACACAATTACTTTGGTTTCAAGGTGCAATTAAGCTGAATAAAATATTTAAAATGCAACGAATACATCAAGAAGCACATTAATGAGAAAATTATATTATTTTAACAAGAATAATACAAATAATTACTATTTATCTTGCGCTACCATCAGACCTTGCCAGCTTCAACCACAAAGAATCTAAATGTATTCAAGAAAATATTCGTTTTGGATGTCAGCCTTCTCATGTAGGAGATATTCAGTCCATTTGATTTTAGCAGCTCAGTGAACTCATTTTCATATGTGATCTTCCCGAAATCAATCGATGTAAGGTACTTCAAATACGGTTTGACTTTTCCAGCCAGTTCCTAGAATATTCCTTTATTTTAGAACAGTGTCATCAAGAAGTAGATCTTTCCAGTCGGCGTCAAGAGATTCTTAGCGATGTCGAGAGCTCTTGTGGTATCAGGCATGAGCATGAAACTCGAGGAGAATATGATGACGTCGTATTTCTCTTTGGTTTCTTTCTCCAGCTCGTAGAAATTCATGTACTTGATCTCAACGTTCGAGTAGGATTGGAAGATTTTCTTTGCAGCAGGGATGTAACTCGTGTTGATGTCGATGCCGGTAACTTAAACATGCGAAGGGATTCTGTTGATAATAGATGATAGAGGATGACCAGTGCCAACACCAACATCGAGGATCTTCTTAAATTGCTTTTCATTCCCTTTCCATTAATCGGCCATGTCTTCGTAGGAGTATCTAAGATTAGAAAGAATGAGACAATTTAATTGAGAAAGTGATTAATATTTTAAGATAATGAATTGTAGATTGAATAAATCTCATGTTTTTCAAATGAAAAACCTCTTTTTTTTTGTTATTCTTTACCTCGTGAGATAAACCGAGTAGATTTTATCATAGATGAGTACTGGGATGTACGATATGATGAACTTAATTGCTGCAAATACCTTTTCAAGGATGGTACCAATCATTTTATCTTGATGATTATTTTCTTAGACTTCTGTTTATTGTTTATTGCGCTATTTCCCAAAAATTATCTCCACAACAATTGTCCTCTCCCTCGTATTCTCCCTCCTCCTTCACAAGGGATTAATAAAAGAATTTAACTAGAAAAATGCAAACAAAAAACAAGAATAATAAGTAGTCCATCGTTTTTGGGAATGAAAAATAAAATTACAATTTTTCTCTGTGATATTCGCAGGAAATGCATAAAGCAGAAGAAGTACTTTTGATAAAAATAATTAAACTCCAATGGATAAGAAAATAATAAGCAACATCGCCAGTGGACTTGATTAAAAGGGTTAATGAGAAAGATTATCAGGCATAAAAAGTATGTATTAAATAGAACAAAAAATCTTAAATTACATATGAACGCAAAGAGGGAATTTATTATCTCTAGCAGCTGTGCAAATCCTTGGAATAGCATGGGGTTAATGATAAAGGTGCTGCATTTGGTTTTTACAGTAGATTTTTGGAAAAGTAATGGGAGATATTTTTAGGATAAGGGAAAATAATAGTTTGTATGGTGGAAACAACATTAAGGGTTTAGAGAAAGAGAGATAAAGAGAGAGAGAGAGAAAGAGCAAACAACATATGTGCCTTTTTTTATTCGTCAGTTTGTTTCATGAAGTTTAGATTATTTTCTTGTTTTCAAGAATTTAAAGGGGGAGAATGTTTCCAAGATAAAGAAGTTACTGTATTTCCAGTAGTGAAAATAGGCTGTTTAAGATATTAAGAGGGCCATAAAAGACAAAAAGAAAAGGATTAGCCGCTTAAGCATTCTATTGAAAAAGAGGAGGATATGTTAAAGATATCTAAATGATGAGATAAGATATGGAAATAATAAAGAAGAAATGAAAGATAACTTTGTAAAAAGAAAAAAATGAACTTAGAACTATTCAATAAAACTGTTTGTTCTCTTCTTGGAATTCAACAGCTAGTAGAATAATCAATACGGCAGAAATCTCAAGCTTGATTGGACTCCATTAATTAAAAAAGCTGCTATTTTAACTGGGGAAAGTGAAAAAATTTAAAAAAAATGATTTTTCAAAATGAATCTTTCTTGGTCTTCTCCCCCCCCCCCCTTAATCTCTTGAATTGCTTGAACTTCTCTAAGAAAGATTTCCATAACTGACTCCCCTATGCGTGCTTTCCCTCTGAAAATTAGCCAATTCAGAAAAAAATAAAACATTATTATTATCATTTCTTTCTTTTTTGATTCTGAAAAATTACAAGAAAATTACATCTAAAAGCCATATTTTGTGCACCTAATCTGGCATAATTACCTTCCTTAACTATCTCTTTCTTGTTCTTGCGTTTAAGAGTCCATGAAATCTTAGTCATTTCCACTAAATACGAATTCGCACAGCTCTAAAGACCTCCTCCTTCGCGAACGCTAGCATGTTTCGGATGATTTAACTCAGTGCGTGGGGGTATCGTGCTTGCTTTAATAAACGATTGAAGATCACTCGAAAGCAACTAAGGAGCTGCATGAGTTTCTGCATAGCAAGCTTAGATGGATCAATAAGCAATGGAAAAATATGAAAAGTGTTGATTTCGTTAGATCAAGTAGAAATCCCATCATGGAACCTAAAAACATCTAAGAGATGAGTGAGTGCATTGTGATTTGCTGTAATCTAATGGACAGTTTAGCAGCTGTGAAATAATCGGAGCATACCAATCTCACAGGGAAGATCTTGGGGACGCTGAATTAGCATGTACTCAATATCTGCAGGACTGTTCAAAGTTTCCCAGCTGAGAGTTAAATCACTAAATAAGATTAGACTTCACTGGAGAAACTAAAAGTATTGAGACAATTAAATGAGAAAAATATTGAGGAGGAAGAGGATGAAGAAGATACAAGGAAAAGGAAGAGGAGTAGTAGTTAAACTCATAAAAATGAGAAATAATAAGGTCATGGTAAAAAGAATGACAATAATAATAACTACATTGTGATCAATAATCTCAGTGTAATTGAAGATCAAAATGACAACAAGAACTAGTAGAAGATTAATAAGGAGGATTCATAGCATACCAGCTGTGACTAATTAATTAATTAGAATGCGTTCTCCAATGAGCTGCGATCAATTTCAAGATAAGACCAATTTGTTGGTAAGAATCACACAGAAAAACTGCAAGAACTATAATTAGAGTTCAACCCAAAGGATGTTGTAGTTGCGTTCTTCCCAAGAGATGGATCGAATTCACCTTCGAATAATAGCAAAAGATTGATGCTTCACGAAATAAATAAGAATCAGGAGAAAGAGATTCAGAAGAATAATCAAAAAAGATAAAGAGACAATAAGTCTAAGAGCTAATTGCTAGGGGATGGGTAGGTATTAAGATAAGGGGAAGCTAGTAATAGTAATAAGATGTCAGGGTGTTACAATGGGTAGCTGGATGTTGTGGAGATTGATGATGAAGAAGAAGAGCTAGGGAATGGATAGGCCATGGAGATAGAGGAGAAAGAGATAACATAGCAGAGTGATAAAGATGATGGTTATGCAGAGGATGTGTTGATGATCTCTTCAATTGAAGGAAACCAGTAAAAACTACAAAAACAAAGAATAACCTCAGAATCTTAGATTCCTCAGAAAATCTAGAAGAAACAATTTAACAACTTGGATGTTCCAGAGGATAAACAACATTCTGATAAATCCCCTAATATTTGGAATTAATAAAACAAAGACAACAATGGTAGCTAAGTGAGCAGTGCAAGCACAAGTAGTCATTAGTTTAATCATGAAATGGACAACGCTATTTGCATTAGTGATTCGTCTGATGAAGATATCAAGAGTCAATAAAATGTTGGGGAGAATAAGAAAAAAAGTAATAAGGAGGAAAAGGAGGAGAATATTGGGAGTAGAGATGTCTAGAAAGATGAATTCAAGCTCTAGGATTATTTTAGTACTTCATAATAGAAGGAAGAAGAGGAAGAGTGCTTGGTGAGCAGTGAAAGAGATGGTAATCGAAAAAGAAGTTTCAGGAAAGGAGATGATAGCTAGAAATAAGATAGTAACAGTGGCGTTAATGTTAAACTAAGCAGTTGTAATGTTAGTGAGATTAAGGAGAAGAACAACAGTATTAGCTCTTCGTTGAATCATGGGATTGTGAGATCTATGGAAGCCTTGAAGATTAATGATATTGAAGTAGTTTAAACAGAAGAACGGATAGGAATTTCAGCAGAAGAGGAAGATAATTAAGGCGTTTAGATATTGGGATGTAACTCCAATAAATTACCACTTTGCACTACTGGAAAACCAATGAAAATCATACGAAAACTAACTGCAGTAGCAGCTGAAACAGTTGCAACAGGTAAACATACTGCTGCTGTTCCTGAGACTAACTTCTCGTCTGCTAAACATATCTCAAATCAATAATAACCATAATTGCTTGGTGAGAATATGGTTATTGAAAAGAATGATTCCCTTGAAGATGATTAGGAGCACGATGTCAGCTACTATGTGTACAAAGATAATTAGTTGATAAGGAGAATTAGGAAATAAAATAATGAGAATAATAGTCATAAAGCCCCTTCTCGGCATCACAACGGAAGCAGCAATATTGTCTCTACAGGTTCGAAGAAGAAAATAGTGAAAGCACAATAAATTTAGAAGAATTAAAACATTTGAGAAAAGTTTATTTGAATTCGTTGATTTCAGTAAAAAATATGTCCAAAATCAAAATAATCTCTCAGTTTGTTTGTGATTTAACTATTTATTTGTGTTAATAGCCTTTTTAATTACGCTCTATGGGGATAAAAGTGAATAGAATGGATTCATGGGATTGTTATGTTAAATAGGAGCAATGATAACATGTAATTGATTAAGACCAAATAACACCTTTTAAATGGGAAATAAAACACAAAAGAAGTTAGTTCTTTCCTTGTTATTGTTCATTGTTGCTTCTGATAGCGAAGTAATCAATTTCCATCGGAGTTCCCCCAGGAGAATTCCGTCTAGTAAATATAATTTACGGCTATCCATGCAAATTCTTCCCAATTACTCAAGTGTTGTTTATTCTAAAAGATCAGTTTTCTGATTTCCT
>Ga0302271_10001409_pt1 | contig 23089 bp, 13 predicted proteins | sample III_Bog_N1_1_FD_198767 | JGI IMG/M metagenome (GOLD analysis project Ga0302271, IMG submission 198767) | Peat permafrost microbial communities from Stordalen Mire near Abisko, Sweden - III_Bog_N1_1 | ecosystem: Environmental > Terrestrial > Soil > Wetlands > Peat | place: Sweden: Abisko... | reverse complement strand
GAATTTCTTTGAAAAATGGATAATTTTGAAAAAAAAGACAAAACTTAATAAGAAAAAGCGTTTTTAGACAAAAAATAAGGAATTTATAATAATCAGATAGTTTTTCATAAATCCTTTAAGGTTCTGTCAGATCGATGAACTTTCTCAACAACATCCTTGTTGTTTTTATCAATATGAATTATTTGAAGAGTTTCTCTGAAATTCACACATTTTTTCTTTGCGAAGAATTCTGAAAAATCTCCAAGAGAATTCTACTTAATTACTAGGCTATTTATGGTTTTGGTTGTCTTAGGAGTATCATTGTCTTCTTGCCTAATTCTTTAGAGAGAGTTAGCCCGCGTTTATGAAAAACTTTAAGGGATTATTGACTTTTATCCTAATTGATTTATTCGATTGATTGGATGTTCCAGAGAGTCATCCATATTTAATTTCTTTGAAAGTTATATTTTTAAGATACTCTTGATCTTACAATCAGAATTCCCTTGAGGAACCTTAGGAGATAATAGATTCCATGCATCATGAAGCTATACAGTTTCTTCATCCTCAATTATCGAAGTGCATCTCCTTTTAGATTAGATTGTTTCTGCTTCTTCAACTTAATTTGTAGATGAAGAAGAAGATTGAGTTTATTCTTCTCGATCATTGTTTCTATGGCTATTTTTTGCTTTATTAGCCACATTTGAAAAGAGACTTGGTTTGGTTTAATTTGAAACATCAGTGTTTCTTGAACTAAGGATTTTCAGATTTGATAATTCACTACTATCTGATCTTGGTTTGGAAATCAAATTAGCTGTAAAAGAACCAGATAATGCAGGTAAAGTTGTCTCAATATTTGTAGGAGATCTGCTGAGAACACTACTTGATAGCTTTAAGGTCTTGTTACTTGGACTACTTTCAGTCCATTTTAGAATTTATCCTTTGGTAGAATTATGTAACTTTGAATTTGGTGTTAATGGAGAAGATTCTTCATGTTATTGTGATTATTTGGTACTGCTGCTGTTTGAATGCTTAGGAGTATTTTCAGAAGGATCAGAAGTATCGCTTGTTTGAATAGAATACGAGGGTATACTCATTAGCAGCCGCTATCGAGATAGCGAAGAGAAATTCAAAGGATTTGTGATAAAAGATCCAGATTGAGGAATTGGCGATACCTTACCAGAAGCTAAAGGCAGTTTCTTTTCAAGAGACTGATGAATTGGAAGATCGGATTGCTTTAAAGATGGTAGCGTTGGAGGTAAAGAAGAAGAATGGTTTTTATGTCGTTTGTTATTATTCGAAGGGATTTCAGTGGAGTTTATATTTTCTTACTTTTGTTAAGTTTGTCTTGAATTTATTAATGGAAGTGTAGAGATTTAAGATTATTGCTCTCTCCGATTCAGATTCAGATCTTCTTTGGGTATTCTCTTTTGGGATGGAACTGAACTTGTTGAACTTGCATTGAAGGAATGCTGACTTTCTAAATTCGAGAAGAATATATTGCGGGAAGGCTTTGAGAATTGGAGAACAACTGACTCCTGCAAAGGATGTTCCTGCTAAGATTCTTATTGTTAACCAGCGCGACGTGTTAATATCTGCTCGTAAGTTAAAGAAGCAGAAGAGTTCACTAACCAATCGGAGATTAAGTCTAACGTGTTATTCTTTTTCGTTGTTAATGTTGATAAATCATTATTATTTTCTAATCCAAGAGGTGAATCCTATGGATTAGTGTTATCAACCATTTGCTATGGAACTTTCCTCTTGGGATAATAACTAGGCGATTATGAAATACGAAGATTCCCATCAATGGAAGAAGATCTTGAATGTGTACTTGAAGGAGTAGCAAATTCATGAAGAAGAGTAGCAAGTGGAGTGTTTTGTTTTGATTTCACTCGCATAATTAGCTGTTTTTGGATTTTCTATTTCTTTTTACTGTATGATTATTCTTGATGGTTTGGATCTACCCTAGTAATTGGGAGGAAGGGGATAAGTTGTGTGGATAGAATATTCAAACAAAAGACAAAAGTAACCAAGAAAATATGTAAAAATATCTTACAGAATTATCAGTATTATTTTTATTGTTATACTATTATAAGTGAAAGAGGGGTTGATTGTAATCATATTCATTTTAGAGTGTGCATGTGTGTGTACTAGATTATCCTCATTCCTTGAACTGAGAGCAAGCATAGATGATTGATTATTTAATTTCTTTTACTCAGAAGATTTTTTCTAACTTTATTTTTTTCATGCTTCCCTTTTTCAATACTGAAGGATTTTACTTTAATCAACGATTATCAATTATTTTTAGGATAAATCCCCCCCCCCCCCCATAAAGACTAAGTTGATTAATTGCTCTGATCGGAATGGCCTATTTTTCCAGGCGAATTTAGTTACAGTGTCTCAAGCTGCAGTGTAAAACTCAATCTTTTCACCTCCATTTTAAATGTTGTACATTTTATGTAAAAATGGCCAACTACTCATAAATATCTTCCTTTCTTCATAATTAAGTTTGCCTGAAAAATAACTTTTTTTCTTTGTTTAGCATCTTTAGACTTAGTGATGTTTTTTGTGAAGAGCGCTGAAGAAAAAAAAAAGAGCAATAACTTTTTTCATTAGTTTACAATTTTCATCCCCACTTCTCTTTTTAGGTTTTACTAATTTTAAACTGTTAAGCTATTTTCGTGGGAGGAGGGGGGTTAAAACACATCTAATATCAATGTTAGCTTGCTAATTCTACTAACCTTCTCTCCTCTTCTTGTTTAAGTTAAAATACCTAAAAGTAAATTAGAATCAATATGAGAAATAACATTAAAGAAATAAGCTTTAGGATCTTTTCATAATTATCATTTCTTTCTTTTTTTCAAAGAAGCATAAGAAAAATTAGATGCTTAGGAATGCAAAAATTCCTTAGAAAAATTTGAATTTCAGTCTCAGATTTTATGTAGATTATTGCTTTTATTATCTTTCACAAAAACTACTTTAAAAGCATGAATTAATTTGCATTCAATTATGCAGAGAAACCAAATACTAACTTGAAAAAGAGATTCAATCTATTGAGACAATCTTTCTTGTGTTTTACCTGAAAAACCGAGAAAATTATTTTCAAACATGAAATTTTTCATTTCTATCTTCAAATGCAGACTCAACATGAATATAGACACAGCATTTCATTCACAAGGTCCTTGTGTGTAAAATAAATAGTTAAATAAGCAAGCACTGCAATAGTTAAACACCGTTTAACGACAAGGGCTTTCAGTGCAAGTACTTTGGGTGGACTAATAGGCACAGACTTTATTTTCTACTGTAGTACTAAAGCAATCAACGTCAAGATAAGGCGAACACACGGCTGAATTTTATTTGAATTCATCACAGTACCCCTCGATGGCAAAGACAACAAGATTAGACTTGCAAGCATTAGAAACACTAGTAAAATCAGCCAAAGGCTTGATATGTTTATCAACTGAGAGAAGAGAGAATCCACAGACATTCATAGGATTTTCTTAGCTTTCGTCTTCGTCATCGCAAAAATGATAAGTGACAGAGAACACATATTTCAGAGCAAGAAGGAATAGAAGGAATTTAACTAGGGAGAATCTCTTGAAGTTAAGGGGTGCTCTCATTTGAGATTAGTTTAGAAGATTTAAACTTGATTGTTGTGATTTAATTATGGGAGGTATATTTTTTACTTTCTTTTTTTTAATTATTATTGTTATTATGTGACTTCCAAAAAGATGCAAATATCAATCAAGAACAACATGGCTTATAGAACTATTTATCAGAGATGGGGGAGGGGAGGGGAATGAAGCATCACCCTATTTGCCATCTCAATCGAATTATTATTATTAACAGCAAATATGACCAGACTAGTTCTTTATTGTAAGATCTTAGTTTGTTTTAGTTATAAAATTGTTAAAGATTAATCAAAGTGAAATGATGTGGTAATAGTATTCTCCTAAAGAATGGTGGATGGGAGATATTTAAGACAAACAGAGATAGAGAGTGAGAGCATAAATGAAAAATTTTAAAACAAATTCTACTCAAATGCTTGAAGCTCAGATACGAACTGATTTATTGGTTCCTTTTGTATGTATGCCAAGTTAAATTAATGATTAGTTCTTTGGTTGTAGTAAAAATCCTTTTGTCAATTTGGTTTTTAACCAAGAAATATTGGATTAATATTTTGAAAAAACTTCATTTTTTGTTGAATCAATAAAAAAAGCTACAAACACATAAACAACCTAGATGAAGCAATAATTTATGGGGGTATATATATATATATATTAGAGACAAAAAAACAAATAAATTAGAAAGCCAGTCTTCTGAATGAAGTGTTTAATTAGTTTGTACTATTTTTAGATATTATAATTGTCTGAGAAATTTTGTGTATTTGGTAAAATAAACAATTTGACACTCAAGAACAGATTATTTGGTAGAACATCTTTATCCCTAGAATGAAATGTCTGACTTTTGTTTTATATTTTATTTATCAATCGCTGATCCCTAAGCAAATAGCCTTTTTTAGTGAAATTAACTTGTTAATAATGGATGTTTTTTTTCTATTTTTATGTTTTCTTTAGCTCAACAATAAAATCAAATAACAGACTCCGAAAATAAAAAGAATAGAATGATATCCAAATTGATTAATCCACAATCTTTTAAATTGTAGCAGAATGAATAAGAAATCTAAAAAAGTATTTTTATAATTTGGCCAAGAAAATTTTAATCTTTTTCTTGATTTTCATGCGTCTAAAAAAGAATCACTTTAAAATACAAAAAAACAATAATCAAAAAATCAATTAAAACCCCAATTGTTTCTTAAGTTATCTCCTCAACTAAAACACAATTATTTCCTACTTAATCTCAATTTGCGCTCATAAAACCCTCCCAATTAATTTGACATTTTGCAATAATATATTAATTTAAGCAAAGCATTTCACAAATTGAAGGAAATAAAACTCAAGTGAAAAGAATAGAAATGAATAGAATCGCTAAAATCGCAATTCTTGGTAATGGAGCGTTTGGAACTGCTCTAGCTCACGCAGCATCTTTTAATCCATTTAACAAAGTCGAAATCTACTGTAGAGATCCAGCTGTTGCTGAGCATATCAACACAAAAAGACGTAATCCAAGTATCTTCTCTGAGATCGAACTCAACGGAAATATCTCCGCTTCATCTAGTTTTAAAGATGTAGTGAGTGGTGCGTAGTTTATTCTCTCTTGCATTCCATCTCAGTAGCAACTCATTGTGCTTAGAGAAAACAAAGAATTCTTAGATTTCGAGGTGCCATTCGTTTCCTGCTCAAAAGGTATGCTCGTTGAAACGGAGACATTTGTTTCAGAGGCTGTAGAGGAGATGTTCCAAGGAAAACTAAGATATTGTGTTCTCTCCGGGCCAAGTTTCGCAGAGGAAATCCTTAATAACATGCCGACACTTGTAGTCGTTGCTTCTAAGAACCTCAAAGATGCGACTATGATCCAAGACAGCCTCTCACATGGGTCTTTTAAAGTCTACACAAATCAAGATGTAATCGGAGTAGAAATCGCTGGTGCACTCAAGAACGTATTGGCAATCGGAGCAGGTATCATACAAGGTAGCGGATTTGGGATCAACACCATAACGGCATTTGTAGTCAGAGGAACAATTGAAATCCAAAAGTTTGCAAGTAAAACAAAAAGAAATATATTATTTTTTTATTAATTTCCGTTCTAGTTCTTGATCGTTAGTATATAGATATCTTTTTGGTTAATAATTTTTGATTGTTTTCTGCAGAACTGTATGGAGCATAGAGTGAGACGTTCTTTGGGCTTGCAGGAATCGGCGATTTGATGCTCACAAGCTTTGGAAATCTATCAAGAAATCGAACTTGCGGGTTTAGACTAGGAAAGGGTGAATAATTGGACGCAATTATCAAAAGTTCAAAGGGTGTTGTTGAAGGTATTCCAACGTTAGAAGTTGTGCATAGGTTCGCTGAGAAGAACAAAATCGAAATGCCAATAGTCTAAACAATCTATGATTTCATTCATGGAGGGTTGTCACTCTAAGCCGCATTAAAGCGTTTGATGCTTTATAACCTTGGTCCTGAATTTGAAAGGTGAAGGCAGTTGACAGGCAGAGAGATAGAGAAAGAGAGAGATCATGATGATGTTTGGATTGAATATAACTGATTATTTCTTATTATTATGTTGTTTTTAATAGTCTTTTTATAACAAAAAGTTAGCATAATTTAATATACTTTGTGAATTCCCAAATTGAATCTCTTTTGCCAAGTCCATTTCGATAATCTAATCATCCTTCTATTAAGCAGAAATAACTTCCGCGAAAAAAAAAGAAGAAGAGATTTTGTTTGTTTTGTCTAACAGAAAAGAGCAGTAATTCTTCTAGCAAATAAACATGAGTGAGAAACTAGATGCGACTGAACTCTGGATGTAAACGAGGATCAGGGAAATAGGGTTAACACCATCGTCAGATTTGAATTACAAAGAAAACGAAACCCAAGAGATTAGACATGTATAAAAGAGAAAAACTTAAAGATCTTACTCTCAACATCATCACCCGACAGCGATGTACTGCATTAGCACAGATGTTGTCGAGCAAGAGCGTAAGCCATACACAAATTGAGCATATTTAGAATCTTGAATGATCCTAACCAACTTAAGAAAAATTCCATTTGTTGATAAACTATTAACTTTTTGTATTGTAAAAACCCAAAGTTTTCCCTGTGATTGCTGATGAGAACATTGATCCAGCTTCTCTGAACCGAAAAGTAGCTTATGGGTTTACTGACTGGTTAAGTAAAATGGATGTGCGAATGCTCAAGGAAGTCCAAGCCAAGTAACGACAAGTTATGATGAAAAAGGGTTAAAGTGAATATGAAGCTGGGGTGTTAAGAGAGCTAAATACTAAGGAACAAAAGCACTTATTAGGTCGCCATTCGTTCATCGAGTACAGAGTCAAGAACTGCTAAAGTCGATAAAAGCGATGGAGACAGATAAAAGAAAACAACGATCATTTAGCCCTCAAACAAGAAGTGCTGAAATAGATGAAATAAGATGATTATCTTGCAAACTAGCAAATATTCTTTGATTCCACTAATATCAATAGCAGCAACAGCAACAATCAGCAATATGTAAGCACGTTAAATCTCAACAATTTTGATTAGAAGTTACCTCAAAGTTAGTTAACTATTTCTGACTTTTTTTGTTGGTTTTATTAGAAAATACAATACAGCAATGGAATGACTCAAAAGCTAAGAAGTTCCAGTAAACAGAGACCGTCTACATCATCAACGACTACTACGACATTTAATCCATTAATCTCTCCTGCAGATGTCATCCATCAGCTGCCTGTAAAAACACGCTACAGCTCACTCTAAAGAGTAATCCAACGAATTAAATGTTTTCTTTAAATTAATTTACCTATTTATATAACAACTAACCTATCTTTAACTCCTTTTAGCCATCAACAAAGCAGAATGCCAGCAGAAATAACTCATAATAAACCACTCCAACTCCTAACAACATCAATAATAGCTAGGAAATAAATTCTCCAGGTGCACCTGGAAATCTCCAAATAAAATAGCTCCAAAATTACGTTGCATCGATCACACAACCTACAAGACAAGGTTCTAGAGATATCAGCAGCAGATAGGTATCCAGAGGAGATTAGTAGTATCAATAACAGTAAATATAATAATAATAAAGTGTATCTGAGCCTAGAGAACAGCAATACTACAAATAAGAAGATCAAATAGTACAAAACCCTCATTATTCTAAATTATTTGAGTATGCTAGATATTAATCAAGAAATTAATCTAGAACACCTGAGAACATATTAGTTGAAGAGTAGTAGACCAACATCCGTCCATCAAGAGGATCTATTTCAAATATCAGTAATAATAATTATTACCAAAGGGCGATTACTGTAGGTTCAAATAATCCTAAAACCAATGAAAGCAAATACTAGAATTGGAATTTGTAGAATACACAATAAAACTAACCTTTGCGAAGAAGTGTATCTCCTGGAATAGCCATAGGCGAACTGAACTAAAGTAGAATGGAATAGAGGAAGCTAAGTTATGAGAAAAGAAGAACTAAGTGCCTCAATTCAATTTTCTAAACAAAAATTAATCAAGTCAATATTATTTGAAATTATTATTAATAATATTTGAGTAGTTTTAAGGGAATTAAAATGTTATTTTTTGGGCTAAAATTAGGTAAAACAAGATGAAGTGCTGACAGGCGAGATGAGAAAGTAGAAACTTTAAGATTTAGTTAAGCGAAAAGGACCTGCTACAAAATCCTTTGATTTTAAACTACAAGCAACTTTCTCGTGATTATATCAAAGTAGTCTTAAGTATTGACATGCTACTCAAGTTGGTTTGCAAAATAAAATGGAAGAAAAAAAAGCAAATAGTCTAATAACTGGAAGAATTTTGGTAAATTTCCAACAATTTTCGATGAAAAGAGTAGAAATAAGAAAAAAGTTAAAAAAAAAAGAGAAGGGAAAGAGAGCATCTAATTCTCTCTCTGATCTTTGATTATTATTCATGATTGATTTATGATATTCACTGAAGTAACTTGTAATCTATTTATTCTTTGAAAACTCTTAATTAATCACCTCCACAGGTTTTACGAAATATCAATGTAACAAATTAGGTGAAAGGGTTATTTTAGAAATTGGAATGGTTTGTGAGAGATTAATACAAGGGAATTAGAAGTTAAATGAAAACAATCTACAAAAATCAGGAGATGATTTTGATAGACTAACTAATTTGCTAGCCTAGAAAGCAAATAAATATAAAGATAAAAAGAAAAAGGATTATGTTTTTGCTCTAAATTTTCATTATTTTTCTTTTTGGATTTTGTCATCTTAAAATTCAGGAAAATTACTACAAAAGCACACAACAAGAAACCATATTTTGAATATTAATGCTTTTATGGAAAATCTAACGCTTATGAAATCTTGTTTAAGCTACTTCTGTTCCTTGTTGTCATGGTATGTTTTCCCTCAAGTCTTGTCAGCTCATTTGATTGAATAGTCCTGAAATTGAAATGGTAGCAGATGTTTCAAGAAAGTCCAAAAAAATAAATTCAAAAAATATAAATTACCTTTGATGATGATGTATTTTGCTTTTCAGGATCGAGAGGTGCCTTTTTATCATCAACTTCAGAAGGTGCACAGAAGCAATGAATGAATAGATAAAGAAGTCCAGTTATTAATAGGATAATAGCTACGATTATCGATATGTACTTGAAGACATCACCACCTGTGAGATTACCTGTCACGATTGTTGATAGGTATATTATGAATACTCCTCTGCCGAAGTAGTTTGACAGAAATTTAAGGTTATTTGTGATGATTTCTACACCGAACTCAGATAATAACAGAATCAATCCGAATATGATCACATATGCAGGCTAAAATATCGTCCATGGTTCATCGAAGGTCACATCTAATTTGATGTAGCGAAACACGCCAAACGCAATCAGCAAAAGGCCAGTGAAGATCGAGAATCTACTCAGCCACGTCTTCAGAGAGGAACCCTTTTCTTCTTTCATATGGAGTTTCTTTTAAGAATACTTATTTGGGAATGAAGTTGTTCTTTTTTTATTTAGAATCGATCTTTTATATCTTGATTTTTTGGGGGTTATTTGTTTTAATCAAACAAACAAAAAGCCTGCTCCAAAAAAAGAGTTAATTACTCCCTAATCAAAACTCAATTTTAACATCAGGCTGATATTAGATTCCTGGTTGATGAGGATATTTAATTTATTATGTTGGATATTAAGATATAAAAATGGAGAGGAATGTAAGGAAATTAAAATACTAATCTTTTCTCAAAAATAAAGCTGCTTATCTAATAGCTATTTTTCAATATTTTTCTCTTTTAGTTTTCAAAAAAATTATATTAATCATGAGAGAGTTTGCTATCTTAACCCAAATTGAATTGTTGATTATTTCTTTTTGATCTTCTTTTTCTGTTAGGACATAATAATTAGGTTTTTTTCCAATAAAATACCTTAAACCCTCTCTTTGTGTCATTGAAAAGCGGGAGATGCTTAAAACCATTACAAACAAATTCGTTATTATCAGATTTTAATTATTTCTCCAACAGTTTCGCGGTCGTTAATTACAAACTCAACAGAATTTTCACTACAACAGCTAGTTTTACCCTTCCATGAAGCGCACTCCATTTGGGAATACCAGTAACGCCACCAATATGATGGTGAACCAGCAGTCCAAACCTGCAAAAAGCCTGTCTTAATGTGTACTCGAGTTCAAAGATAAACAAAACCATCGAGACAGCACTGACAAAGAAAATTTCTCCATATCTACAAGCACAATGAAATGTACTAATTATTCTGTTTGCTCATTGTCTTCTGCCTCCAGCAAGTCCATATCAGCGAATCTAACTCATTCACCAACATAAACCATCAACGATAGGCATCAGCAATCACAAGAAAGTTCGCAGTAGGAATATTCAATTTAGGAATCTCAGTAAAAGCAAGAATATGACTAAAATCCAATCCAGCAGTCACAACAAATCAATAAATAACATAATAAACGATCTTTCTGCCAGCCATATCCTAAGAAATCGATGATTTACAAGTGCTTATAAGAAAGCATAGATGATTTGATATGCGCATACCATTCAGAAAATGAGCTCTCCTTATTTTGCAGCACTTGCAAGCAACTTCTCTGCGAAGAGTGCCTCGAGTAAGAAAAGAATAATAGTTATTTTTTCATCCATTTGCTTGATTATCTAAAATTTCAACTTTTTTTCATTGATTTCTTCTTTTTTTCCATCCCACAGATCAAATGATACCCTCCATATGAATCATGAAATCATGAATCTCCATTAATTCATGGATTTACCAGTTCTATCATTTCTAGGCTAAAACTCTATGCTCAGAGAAGTTGTCTGGCAAAGTGGTGCATTGCTTGGTAAAGTCAAAGAACAAGCTGAAGGATCAATACAAGTTCTAAGGGAATATCTAAATAGCTTAAAAGAATGGCTGCGAGCACAATCAGAGGCTATTCTGCAACAATTCGAAAATGATGTGCACGGGAAACTCAACGGGATTCAAAAACAAGTAAATTAAATTCAAAGTATCTCAAGTGTCTACAAGAACGAATGGGATGATTGGCTAGGTGCAGCTAGTGTCACGAGTAAAGAGGAATTAGAAGAAACTTGCAGGGTATTCTTGGAAAGTAGTGATAACCCTAGGGAAGCACTTTCTAGCAGCTGTAATGCACTTGGGGATCTATTGCATGCGATGCCAGAGTTAGACATTGAGTGTTTCAAATCATTGTATTTGAGGATAACAGATTCTTTTCGACTTTCATATGATAACTTGATCCTGTAGAAGAGTATGTCAGGTGAATAAGGTGGTTAAGATTCAGGTTTAAAGCAGTCTACTGAATAACAAAATAAAACAATTTTGTTACGAGAACTCGAGAGAGTTTCTAGGGAGTTTTGTAGTGTTACAGAGTCTGGGAAAGCAAGTAATTTCTAGGCTTCTAAGATTGTAAATGTAGGAAAATCAAATGAAGATAAGTATCTCGCGCTAGATGCTAATAAAAGAACATGCAAATTCTTTTCAAAAGATGAGTGCCTGAATACTTTGGAGAGATCTCCAGGGGATATTATCAACAGCTGTTTGGTATTGGAAGATAACCGATATTTAGCATTAGGGACGTCTAATTATCTGGAAATATTCTCTATGTACACCGGAAGGGCTGTATCTAGAGTGAACATGCATTGTTTGGCGATCGCCAGCATGCCAGAGTAGAAACTCGCTGTGTCAGATACAATGAATAATGTGACTATTTTTTCTGCTGTGAATCCTATGAAATTGGAAATCATAGCGAGTGTGAGAATCCCATAATTCTTTGCGACTAGTTTAGTTTATTAGATTATGCCAGCTAGTCACTGTATTCTTCATGATGTGATCGAGAAAAAGAGCTTCAATTCTTAAGAAATTCTTGTGTTGGGAAGTGATTGTTCATTCCCATAAGGAAGAGAACAAAAGGGGAAGATTTGCATTTTGAATGCAGCGAACCTTGACATGGTTTTGACTCTCCGATCGGAACACATTGAAAAAGGTGTTTTGCAGATGAAGTTTGTGAAGAAAAACCGTAAAGTTTAAGAAGATCTAAACTGCACTTCTGAGGCGAAACCAACTGAAAAACCAAAAGAACTCCCTGAAATAAAGGAAGAGATAACTGTTGTGAGCTCATCTCAAAGAACACTAGCAGCAGATAAAAAATATAGCAATTACACAACAAAACCGCACACTAAATCTGCATTAACAGCCAGCAAAGTTATTGCGTAAATGAGCAAAAAACAAGAAAATACTACCACAGTAAAGCAGCAATCATTACCCAAGAAGAGAAGCAATGGATAGTAGATAGTAGAATCTCCTGGTGCTGGTACAGAACTTGGACTAACTGAGAAGAGAAAATGTTTAACAGATGCATGTGAGAATCGAGTTTAGGTTGGCTAAAAAGGTTTTAGCCCCTCGTAATATTTATTACTTGTTCTCAATGCAGACAACAATCTGTTAGTGTTTGACCTAGAAAGATCAGCATCCCCAGTCAATGTGATAAATCTCTTACCTAGAAATGTAGAGATTTATGACCCTGTGAGTATGTTTGAAGTGTTTGATGTTGATAAAGTAGTTTTCTGTTATGGACAGACTATTTATGTAGCATCAATTACGCAAGGTTAGCTACTTGGAGCTTTGTGTGAACATAGCGATGCCTCAGGAACAGTGTTTGTCGATTAGCAATAGGAAGAAGAGGAAGAAAAGTAGACTAAAAATATGGATAATTCTAGTAGATTCTCTAATAATTCAGAAGAAGATGAGAGTCAAAATTGTAGGAAACAAAATGAAACACAGAAATATCATTCTTCTTAAGTTATTGGAAACAATAGTACTAGATACTCTAACTTGCTTTTCCTTCAGAGGGGTATTTAATCTCCAAGATTGCTTATCGCGAAGACATCTCCAATTACCAACACAACAATCTTCGAAGTTATTCATAAATGAACAAAACTGTGACTTTTCGAATTAATTTATCTTTTTTAGTACCATAATTAGCAAAACCCTTGATGTTTTTTTGATATTTCCCTTTATGATCCTCCAAGAAAATCAACAAAACTTTGATTTCTTGATTCTCCAACAGGTGAATGCATATTTTTGTTTGTTTATAATTCATATAAATTCTCTTAAATAGCCTGATTTATCTTAGACATAGTATGTTATGGCTTTAAAAATGATTTAACAAATAATAATAAAAGACAGTATGAAGGACTTAATTACAAATTTTTTATTTTTATGTAAATGTTGCTGTTTTTGCTTAATTCCTCTAAGATATGCTTTATATTCCTTGATAATCAATAGTTAATCAATTATTTGGATTAATCAAAAAGTCAATTGTGTCTACAAATTCCAATCTTGATATTGAAATATGAAAATGCAGATCTATGAAGTTGTCTTGATCGAGTTAAAATCTTCACTCATTTATCATAGTAGTCTGCTATTTACAGCCTTACTTTATGTGCTTTTCCATCTCTCAAGGTCTGATTTATCTTAGATTTAGAAAAGAAACAAAAAGGAACTTGGTTTAAATTTTTTATCATAACATGAAGGGGACAATTGAAATTTCTTTATTAAATTCTATCCATTTTTTTTTGTGAGGTTCATTTAATGATTCATCAGACCTGGCTAGAATACATCAAAGTACAGCTCCTAATGAAAGAAAGCAGACTCATTTATACCTGGATCATCATTTTCATTTTTGACCATACACATACGCCAACATCTCAATATGCAAAATAGGGAATCAAGCAGAAACGCTAAAAATTTACTTTTTTGTGTTTGTCTGTTGAGGATGCTCATCAATAGACTATGTATCTGGTTTCTTTTTTTAAATGTATTCTGTTTCTTTGAGTTGTCATTTTCAGCCATTTCCATAAATTATACCTGTCATTTTGTTTTTATTCATCCTTTTCAATACAGTTTTATTGATCTTTAAGCTATTTTTTTCTGCTAATTGAAGGATTAAAGATTTTTTTTTCTGTGGAAATATTTTTTTTATTGATTTTTTTCCTAAATTTTAAACCCCCAAATAAAATATTTGTATCTTTTGCAGTTTTGGTAAGCTTAAGGGAAAGATGATGAAAGAAGATTTATCCAGCCATATTGAAAGTTGAATTCTGTATGGCTTGGCTTATGGACCATCTTTATCATTTGAACTAGAGTTTTTACTTTGGATATTTCTAACATTTTCTTGGAGGATTCCAACCCTTTCATTGATTATTTATCAATCATTCTGTTCAATGAAAATTTAAATAAATTCAAAAAAATTCAAGCTACCAAATCACAAAAAATAACATATTAATTTTGAAAATGAAGAATTTAAAATAATCTTGTAAACTGTCTGTTTGTTCGCTTTGCTAATTAAGAATTATTAATGTAGAGGGGGGGAGGATCAATGGGTAAACACAGTCAAAACAATCGACGCGGTTTCTCCTTTTATCATAAGAGTTCATCAGCTCAAACTCTTGTAATTTTTAGTATTTGTGCTATTAGAGAAATCAAGAAATATATCAAAAACATATTTCTTATTTTATTGTTTTTTTCAAGAAAAAACCAAACAAAACCCTGCAGATCTTAGTGTAGTTTCTCTTAAAATTTTAACTTCCATGAGCGTATATTGGGAAAAGCAAGGACAAGACGAGCTTTGTGGAGTACATTGCTTAAATTCCCTTCTTTAAGGTCCATTTTTTGACGCTGTCGATCTTGCAAAAATCGCTATCGAGCTTGATGCAAAAGAGAAAGCACTGATGGGCGTATAAAAAGGACCAAGTTCAAATGTTGCAGAAAGTGGAAACTACTCAATTCAAGTAATAGAAAAAGCGCTAAGCACTGTCAATTTATTCTGTAAATCCATATCCTCCTAAGTTCTAGCCAACCAAGAACTCAGCGATGAAACTGGTTTCATCTGTAATGCCGCTGGTCACTGGTATTCATTACGTAAAGTCGAAGATGTCTGGTATTACTTAAACTCTCTAGGTGTGCGAGGTCCTTCTTCTGTTTCTTCGTTTTATCTCAGTGCAATGCTCAGTTAGTTCTCAGAATAAGGTGATCAAATTTTCCTCGTTCTTGGAGAGTATCCATACAACAAGAAGCTCATCGATAAGAAAGGACTTAACGATGATTAAAAGCTGTTTTTACCTGAAGACATCCCAACATTTGCAAGTCAACAGAAGCAGAAATAAGACTAAAATAATAAAAGTAATTTGGGGAACTAAATGGAAATAGAAAATGAAGAAAGTTCATATTGGAAAATTTTCGAAAATATCAAGGGTAAGAGGTACAATACAAGACTTGGAGGTTAGCAACCGAAATTCAAGTTGTATGATCCAGAGTAAGATGAAGGTAGGTTTGATGATGAATTTGATGAAGATTATACAGGGAATAAACCTTCGAATAAGAAGAAATAGAATTAGAATAATAATGCAAATCGCTTTATTGAAGAAGAAGATGAGTTCGACAATGGGAAATATTATTAAAATAAGAATAATGTGAAAGATGGTTGGATAAAGTTGTCTATATGGTTAACACATGAAATAAGAATAACAGATGAGTTCTCGATGAAATCAAAGGTTTCGTAGATTTACGATTTGATTAGGAGTAAAAATAAAGGTAAAAATTTAGCAAGTTTTGTACTTTACTGTAATCTTCCAGAGACAAGATATTTTAGCTAACCTGAGGAGACTCTAGAATCAGCAGGGTTATTCAATGATATTGTCTTACATCTTATGAAACTTTGAAGACAAATAATGAGAAATAAATAAGGGACAAGCTAAGCTCTGAGTAGAGAAGATCGAAGATATACTCAAAAAGTGTTTTTTTCTGATATTGTTTATTCAAAAAATCATTTAAAATGCAATTATTTTTCTTAATTTGATTGTCTTTAAATATTTTAAGTTTAAATACTAAGAAAATGTAAAAATCATGGAATTTTTCATAGAGACTTACCCTCAAATAAAATGGATTTGAAAGATATTATTATCATCAAATGTTGATATTTACTGGATAAATTAACTTAACATTACTTAGTTTCAAGGCAGAAAATTTATCTTTTTTTAATGATTTTTAGATTTTTGCAACAATATATATTTTGATTTGAAAAAACAAACAAACAAAATTAGTTGGTTTTAAAACATATTGCTGACACAGCTAAGAAATATCTAACTCCATGAATCCGTTCACAGGAATCATCTTCTTCTTAACGAGCTGCTTGCTGTTTGAATTTTCAAGTGGAAGGATGTTCTTTTAGTAAGAATCATATTCTAAGGTTAAGCCTTATCATGAGGAGCACTATTTCAATTAGAAACTAGATCATTTCTCAAATTAAACTAATCATACATAGAATTCAACAAAATGGAGATAGAGATATTTCATTATGAATCAGCATTTTAATACTTCGCAAAACCCTTTAGCCATCCTTTACATCTGCGGTGAAGCTGAATGTCATGGAACTTACCCGAATTTCACGTTTATTTCAAACATTGCGTAGAAGTTCTCTGCAATTGTTTTCTCACTTGAACACAGGTTTTATGGTAAATAACTTGCTTTTTCATTTGAAATATTTGAGTGTTGTGGGATTCAAATTGGTTTAGAGAGAGAGAGAGAGAAGAAGTAAAAAGAAATGAAGGAGAATGAAAATAGAATATTCTCGCTGATAAATTAGGGTGTTTTAAAAAGTAGATTCAGCTAAATATCCTTTTGATCACCTAACTAAACTTCTCTGAATATTCAATTTAAATCTATTTCTGATACAGGAAAATCATAGCCATTCGGATTCAGTAATTCGTCCTACTCCTTGGAGAATTTAAAATATTTATCTGCAGATTAAGCACTTGAGGATATCGCTAAATTCATAACTTACATAAAAACAAATCAATTATTTGGAGTATCCGAGCAGATGCCTTGGGTTACGATTGGAGGCTCTTATGCAGGAGCACTTTCAGCATGGTTTAGGTACTTTAATTCAAAAAATAATTCAGATCCATCGTATTTTTCTAAGTAAAATTTGGCATTTTTGATTTTTCAATTGCCTTCTCAGATCAAGATACCCAGATTTAACAATAGGTGCATATTCAATGTCAGGTGTAGTCAACTCTATTCTTGATTTCTCTAACTTCGACTAGTAAGTATCGATGTCTCTTGCGAAGGGTCCTTAGAACTGCCGAGATTTAGTTTACGATTTCAATTAAAATGCAACCAAATTAATCGAAAGTACGACAAATGAAAAACAAATACTTGAAATAAAACTACTTATGAACTCAACTATGTTGAGCCACGATGATCTACTGTTCTATCTCAGTGATGTAACAGCTACAGCTGTGCAATATGGGAAAAGAATAGATATTTGTAATGAATTCTTAGCGAATCCAACTTTCGATGGAATGATTCAAGTAATAGCTAAATTTGCAGTTATTCTCAAGGCAACGTCTGATTAATATGGACCATATTATCTTAGAAACACCACTTACAGCTAAGAAAAGAACACCAGACAATGGACATATCAAGTAATTTCAAATAATTATTTAGTTTTCCTTTCGCAAAACAAATCATTTCCCTGATAAAATGTGTGAACTTTTTCTTACTATTTTTCTCCTACAAAAACAAGTAATGCAGTGAATTCGGATGGCTGTTCACACCTTCAACCGACTATCCCATGAGAAGCACACATTTAACTATGAATTATTGGAGAAATTGGTGCTCAAGTTCTTTTGGAGAAGAATTATTTCCAGATACTCAAAAAACAAACAGCAAATACGGTGGGGTTGATCTAAAAGCTACGAATTTGATTATCACAAATGGAGTAGAAGATCCTTGGAAATGGGCATCAAAGTTGTAATCTTCAGAAGGAATTCAAAGTTACGTTGCAGATTGCGAGTAATGCGCACACTGCGTTGATATTTATCCTCTTTATACTACAGACAGCTAAGCTCTAATTGACATGAGGAATATTGTCCTAGCAAATTTCAAATCATGGGTAGAGACTTATTATTCAAATATTGAAATGAAAAATTATCCTAAATATACTCAAAGTAGCAGCAGTAGTAATAGTAATACTGGAAGAGACCGTAGTAATAGCAGTAACTTTGCTAAGAAAAGGGTTAAGAATTTTGTTGGACATTTTGAAAAGGATTGATTTTACATATCCATGTAGTTATCTAATTTTTTCTGTTTTCCTTGCTTTAACAATAAATTGGTGTATGGTTATTTTGCCTTTTCAATGTTATTTCGTATTGCTCCATTTATGTCGTTTTTTAAATAATTAGGTTTAGACCGATTATTCAACAAATTCTAAATCTACTCATACTTCTTTACTTAACAACTAGACATCTCAAATAGGCTACATATTGTTATCTTACAAGTTAAAAAGCGACACCATAAAAATATTAATTATTTCTTTACTTGAAAAAAGACAAATAACACTCCATAATAGCTAAATATTCTCCTACAGCTAGCAATTATAAAAGAAATAAATAGAGATATCTAACATAAGCAGAATTAAGTTTAGAAGAGAAAATCTTTTTGATTGAAAAATAAAAAAACCAAACAGAACAAACAAAACGAAGAACATGGGTTAGTAAATAATGAGCATTTTGATATTGCTGTTATCAGTGACAGCCTTAGCAAGTGCAAGGCATTTCTACACAACATCTAATGGTGAAGAAAACGAATACTATTTCAGCTAGAAACTTGACCACACTAGACCAGTTGACAAACACACTTGGTAGTAAAGATACTTTGTCATGAATAACTGGTTCAACGCGACTAAAAACCCTCTTGTCATCCTGTACATCTGCGGTGAAGGAGAATGCAACAATGTTTCGCCCTTCGGCAGCTTTGTATCCAATGCTGCGCAAAATTTCTCAGGGATTGTCTTCTCTCTCGAGCACAGATTCTATGGTTGACCAAAAAAATACATGTTGTCTGTATTTCTAATGTTCCTTTTTCTTCTTCTTTTCAATAGGTAAATCACAGCCATTTGGATACAACAATAAATCGTACTCTCTAGAGAACTTTCAATATCTGACTGCTGAGTAAGCTCTCTACGATTTGGCTTCGTTTATTGAGTTCATAAAAGAAACTGGTTCGTTTGGTGTCACAGCTGATATGCCTTGGGTGACAATTGGTGGATCGTATCCTGGTGCACTCTCAGCTTGGTTTAGGTAGTTATTTTTAAAAATACGATGGATTTCCAATTTTCTTTATTTCTTTTCCTCTTGTCTAGATCTAAGTTCCCTTACTTGACGATAGGTGCCCTTGCTAGTTCAGCAGTTGTGAATTCCATCGATGATTTCTTCGCATTTGACTAGCAAGTATCTGATTCTCTCATTAAAGGACCTGGTAACTGCAGATAATTAGTTCACGATTTGAATGTGAATGTAACTAATATTCTCCAAAACGGTAGCGCCCAAGAAATCTACAGTCTTAAATCGTTCTTTAATTCTACCCTCCTTAACGATGGAGATTTCCTCTTCTATTTCTCAGATATCACAGTCATGGGAGTCCAATATGGAGCGAGAGTCGACATGTGCGATCAACTTTTGTCTAACTAAACATTCGCTGGAATCTTAAACAGCGTTGCTCATTATGCTCTCTCAGTTGGTGTGACTCCTGACTAATATGGTGCGTATTATCTTAGAAATACTACTTATAGTCATGAACGAAATGCCAGACAATGGTATTATCAAGTAAATAACATGAGAATGGGCTATTTTTGATTGTTTGAAATCGTTTTTTGATTTCTTTTATTTGTTAGGTTTGCAGTGAATTCGGCTGGCTCTTCACTCCTGCTAAGAACTATCCTATGAGAAGTTCCCTTTTAGACATGGAATACTGGGCTTCTTGGTGCGCTAGATCTTATGATGTAGGTGTTTATCCTAATCAAAACGCTACCAACAACAGATTAGGTGGAGTTGATCTTCAAACTACGAATCTGATTTTCACAAATGGTGGAGAAGATCCTTGGTAGTGGGCATCTAAGAGAACCCCATCTCTTCCAGGAATTCAAAGTTACATTGCTGATTGTGATCAATGCGGTCACTGTGTTGACTTGGATGATGATTCACCTTCGGACAGCTAAATTCTGAAAGACATTAGAGCATAAACTTTAAGCAGCTTTAGTCTATGGATTAACGAACATTATGCTAAAATCAATGGATAAAATGAATAATTCATCAGAAACAAGCTCAATAACTTTATTGAATAGAAATGAACAAAAAACAATCAGTCAAAACTAAAGAAAAATATTGAAAAAATATTTAAGAAATAACTATGTAAATGTGTATTGTCAAAAACGAGAAAACAAATAAAAAAAAAGATCAAATAATCATTTTGTCAATTTAAAAATATTTAGGTAAATTTTTCTCTTACTTTGTTGAGATTTAACTTTGCTTTCTTTCACTACTAAGAACTTGTCTTATTTGATTAAGATAAATTGAAGCGATACCTCTGTGATAAAATTTATCGAGTTGCAATAGCGCATGATTATTTCCAAAGTTATATTATAAAAGTAGACTAGCAAATGCAGACAATAATTTCTAGATATGAAGAAAATTAAGAGATTTTTAGAAATAGTAAATAAATAAAATTTTTGGGGAGTTCTTTTTTTGTTGCGTGTGTGCTAGAAGATAAAACCGCTGATTTTTACACCTTGAAGCCTGACTACGAACAATGGATAATGTCTTCCAGTCAAACAGACACTCTATTTAATAAGAAAAGAGTGAAAACTAGTATGATATTTGCTATTCAATATGACATTGATTGATGCATAAGCGGATATTTTACAATTTCTAGAACTCAACGCGATGAAAAGCGATAGACAATGAGAGAAACTTAGAATTCAATTTCCTCAAATAAACTACAGAATAGACTTAGCTAGTTTGTCAAAGATGCTGATTCATAGGGCATCCTCAATTGTAATTTATCTTTTTCGCTGATAACATTCGGAAGGGAAAAGAAAGAAGAAGAAAAATACAGGATTTGTTATGAATTTAAATCTTTTTTAGTAATATTTTTCTTGTGATTTTATTTCATTTTTAGCTTATAGAAAGGGAGCATTCCCTCTCATAAATCCATCTCTCCATGACCACAGAGAAAGAAGGAAGAGTCTAGAGAGAGATCCTCTAGGTGGGATCTATGTCAAACAGTAAGCAAAAGATTAATATGTCATAGTGATAAAACTATTTTTCATCAGCTGCTAGTTTGTTTATGGTGCAAATTTTATTCCAAAAATAATAAATTTTGAAGACTCTATGATTAAGGGAAAATGCTTATTGTGATTGACTGTTTTTATCAAGTTATCAGACATCGAAAGTGCGAGCTAGCAATGCTGAAATGGATTTTAACAAGGGATATCTAAAAAGTGAATTATTTGATCCAATCCAGCCTCATAAATCAATCCCTCATTGGATTCGAGTGAGAGATCTCAAGAAAGAAGGACCGAACTTAAGGTTTGGCTTCAATATTACATCTTTTTTTAAAAAAATCTAATTCTTTGATGTTTGATTTATTCATTCAAAGATATGGATTGCGAACAGAAAACGAAGATATCACAAACACCATAAAAGATAATTTATCCTTGATCGATCATTCTGCTAGAAAAATGCAAATGGTGCATAGTCCTTGCTGGAAAGAACTTAGTAAAGGAAAGTGGATAGATCCTGTAATTAAACACTTAACTTTCATTTACTAGAAATTACATTAGTAATATTTTTTATTTATTATCATTTTGGAAAAAAATATTCAAGAAAAAAGGATTTGTTACATCTTCCAAATCAAGCTAATCAATCAGTGACTCTCTCTGGCCTATTATTTCAATAAAAAGTGAAGATCGTTATGTAGGAGGTTTCAAGGAAATAGAAGCTACCTTAGCTAGGCATAGAGATAAGTCAAAAGAGGTATTGTTTGATATATTTATGCCTTTCTTTGTTGTGGCAATTGGGAAAATAGTTTAAATTTAACCAATACCCAGCCCTTGTAGAACATAATTAATTTTTTATTATGTTTAAACCCCCCAGTAAGCTCATGGGTTCATAGGACAGATAAGAAATGATCCCTGGGAGACAACTCTGAATCTCTCGAATTCTGTGAGGTCTTATAAAGCTGAGATGGCTATGCATGGAAACTAAGATTAGCTTATGTTCTCGATCAATCACAAGTTAGATTAAACTACTTACAAATCGAGTCTCATAGAAACTGGTAGTGTCGATCATATTGTTCCTTTCAATCATAGCAACAAGTAAAATAATTAGATTATGAAAGTTCATAAAATTTGTAAAAAAAACAATTAATTTCTCTTTGTTTTTTCGAAAAAGTTTCCAAGCAAAACCATTAAAGAATGTTGGTTAAAATTATCCAAAAACATATCGATCTTCCCTTGTTCAATATGGAATAGCAGAGATCAGTAATGAAGATCTAGCCAGCTTTCACAGAAAAGAGAATACGTAAAGGAAAAATACTTTAAACAATTATTGTCATTTTTTTTAAAAAATCAACAAAATTAACATTTGAATGATTTAGAACTAAGGCATCGGAGACTGAGTACAACCACAATGATAGCACTTCCCCTTCAAGACGGACCGATACTCTTTAGACTCATTAGATGTCTGTTTAATCACATGCTAAAAAATCTCAAATGTCTTATGAAAAATCAAGAAAACATCCAATAGCACAGTCTTTCTCAGAATAAAACTTCAAATATGATCCTCCAACTGATTAATAAGTCTAGGAGGCAGTATCCAAACATTTTAAGAGAAAATGAACGGATCATTTGAGATACTCCAGCAGAAATATTTATTTGCTTTTTTGAATTAGATTTTCATGTGAATTGTGTGCTTGATCCATTGTAATTTAACAAAAACTCAAGCTTAAAAGATATTGCAGTTGTTGATGTTTTCTCTTCAGAAATTAAAATTCACCAACTAAATGGGATTAAGGATTTATTAAAAGGAAGAAACAAATATTTATCATTCTATTCCCCAAATTAATTACTTATCTCTGAGATATTCTCTTTTTT
>Ga0302271_10001407_pt1 | contig 23100 bp, 20 predicted proteins | sample III_Bog_N1_1_FD_198767 | JGI IMG/M metagenome (GOLD analysis project Ga0302271, IMG submission 198767) | Peat permafrost microbial communities from Stordalen Mire near Abisko, Sweden - III_Bog_N1_1 | ecosystem: Environmental > Terrestrial > Soil > Wetlands > Peat | place: Sweden: Abisko... | reverse complement strand
TGTTCGGGCGTGATCCCCGGGGGAGAACCTTGCAAGGACAAATCAAACCCTGCTTAAGGGGATTACGCCCTTACTTTGTTCGGGCGTGATCCCCGGGAGAGAACCTTGCAAGGACAAATCAAACCCTGACAAAGGGGATTACGCCCTTACTTTGTTCGGGCGTGATCCCCGGGGGAGAACCTTGCAAGGACAAATCAAACCCTGACAAAAATGTCAGGGTATATTTGTTTTTAGCTTGTCCTTTTCAAAACAAGTTTTGAACGGCCATGCTAAAAACAAAAACCCTCCGCCTTTCAGCGGAGGGTTTGATTTGTCCTTGCGGAGAGAGGGGGATTCGAACCCCCGGTACAGTTTCCCATACGGCAGTTTAGCAAACTGCTGGTTTAAGCCCCTCACCCATCTCTCCAAAATGTGGTGACCTGCTTATGAAGCGCGACAAAAGTAGGAAAACAAGCATAAAGTGCAAAATAAATCAGAAATTTATTTTAACCCCTCAAGCAGATCAGTAATAACCTTGAAATTTTCAAGAGTTTCTTCATCAAAATCCGAAGCCTTAAGTTTACCCTCTTTAACTTTTGAAAGGAATCTGCTCAGAATAAAATTTCGAGGCAACTCCTTCTCCCTGATATATACAGAATTCGGAACAGGGATACCCTCCCTGGTTTCAAGCAGGTGATTCTTGAAATCGAGTGTTGATAAAATATCTTCAGAATTTAAAAAGGCACCCGGCATTCTTATGAGCAACTCCCTACCTGATTTATCTGTTTTAAAAATCGTTCTCTTGAGAAGCTCAGCCATCTTTATCTCATCATCGTTTTCAAATAGAAGGACAGCAAATTCCAAACCCCAGCCCATAAGAATATTACATAATAACGGAATTGATGATGTATTCGTTGACGGAATTACACATACCTTTCCTTTAAATCCTGTCAGAAGGATAATTGCATTCAATATATAAAATGAACCTGTATCGTTTACAATCACATTTACGCTCCTGGCAGAGAAACTTTCAGTTCCCATTGGATTACCAAGTATACTCTGGAGAGGTGTAAGCGTATCGGGTGAAGCAGATGACAACTGCATCGGATCGAGGATCCGCGAAGTACTTCGGAAGTTTTCCACATCGTCACGTTGAACAGCCAGAACTCTGTGCAACTTATTGATCTCAACTAGGTGAGGTGAATGAGTAGTGTATATTATCTGGATTTTATCTTTAATATCTTCAAAAACTTTCAGAACATCCTCCTGAGCCCTTGCATGAAGACTTACTCCCGGTTCATCAACCAGCAGAACCATTTGCCGGTCATAACTTGCTGAAGCCATAAGCTCCATATAAAACGACAGGAACCATCTGACCCCTCTGCTCCTCTGTTTGGGATAAAGCCGTTCACCTTCATCCTTAATCCAAAACTCAAGATAAGGTTTCCCAGCCTTACCTCCAAAAGATGCATTGTAGTGATCCAGCTCGAACTGTATATGAATTTTATTATTGCTGCCAATGGATTGTTGCCAGAAATCATGAAAATTCCGGGTAAGAGTCTGGTTAAGGTTTTCAATTTTCTGTTTCAGTATCCTGCTTGATGGCTGCTGAAAAAAAGTATAATCTATCTGTGCAAGCGAAAGAAAGTTTCTGGCTGCCTTATATCCTTCTACGTTTTCATTTCCGCTGACAATGTCATCCATGTCTATACGGTTAGGAAGCAGGCTGCCAAAATCTTCAAACATCTCAAAAATCGGACAATATTCAAAATATTTATTGCCGAGAATCGCACTGTTGAATTGAGACTTATATGAATGAATGACCTCATTCACAGAACTTTCAGCCTCTTCTTCTGATCTCCCTTCCAGAATATATCCGGAAAAAGCAATGTGATTGTCAAGTTCTGCAATCCTTAGCTCACGCTCAGATCTGGTTTTACGAAAATCGAAAAGGACCTCCTTCCATTCAGTGTCTTCTTCATCTTCGTAGGGTCTAATAAGCAAAGTCATCTTCTGATGACGTTCCTCCAGTTTAAATGACAACTCCTTCAGATGGTCATTAATCTGGTTACATCTTTCCAGTAATTTTTTCCACTTTTCAACCGCTTTTTTAATTGAATGTTTATTCCCTAGAACATCAATTATTTCTTTCTTATTCAGCTTTAATTCATTAAGCCGGTTTTTCAACCCGGGATAATGCGCATTTTTCTGGCTTTCATCCGGTTCTATTTTCTTGCCGAAAATCCAAAAACCTTTCCCTTTTAATTCAGCAGGACTCAGCTTTGATCTGATTTCAGCTTCTTCCTCATTTAGCCTTGACAAACTCGCTTCCTGATCCACTACAATAGCCAGTTCTTCCTCCAACCTGACTGTGACATCATTAAGATATATACGCCATGCATCTTCCAGTGAATCAAGATACTGACTTATCTCCCCACTGACATTTATTACAGATGACAAATCAGCTATCCATGTCCGGGTAAGCTCTAAATGAGATAAACCTGACAATAATTCCTTCAGTTCCGTACCGGGATTATCTGTTACTTTTATCAGCCATCCCTCCGGTATTGTAAATCTGCAGCTTACTTCAGGTAATGAAAGGTCACTTCGCAGCACATCTTCAGAAATAATTCCTGAATAAAAAACTTTCAACCCTTCCAGTACTGATGTTTTGCCAGATTCATTCTGTCCAATAAGACATGTTATATTATCAGGGGAAATATTTTGCCACCCCGTGTCAACGATTGATCTGAAATTCCTTATTCTGAAAGCCTTAAGCTTCATCATTATATAGCGAATTATAACTGGAAACCAATAACCAGGACGTCATCGACCTGTTGTGATTTGCCTTTCCACTCAATGAAAGCACTCTCAAGCCGTTGTTTTTGTTGCAACATGGGTAGCTGTTCAAATGAATGAACTATTCTTTTAAAGTGTTTGTATTTAAACTTCTTGTCAGTAATCTCACCAAACTGATCTGCAAAACCGTCAGAAAACAGATAGAATGAATCACCTTCCCTGGTCTCGATAACAGTATTAGTAAATGAAGCCTCCCTGACCGGCGCAATTCCAAGAGTCATCTTGTCTGGCTTATACTCTGTGAGTTCACCATTTCTTATCATGATAAGAGGCCTGTTAGCCCCTGAATACTGCAGGTTTCCTGTAATACAATCAATAATAGTAAGTCCGATATCAATACTGTCCTGGGCATCATGATAGTCACCGGTCTGATGCAGTGCCTTCATAATTTTCTCCCGCATCAGGTTTAGTATCCTGTTGGCATTCATATTAGTATCCGTCTGCATTATCTCGTTCAGAAAACTTATACCAAGAATGCTCATGAGTGCACCCGGAACACCATGGCCCGTACAATCACCTGCAGCGATGCATAATTTCTGCTTGTTACAGAAAGTATAATAGAAATCGCCACTGACAATATCACGAGGAAGGAAGAGTATAAAATAATCTTTGACTTTCCCTTTTAACATTAAGGGGTTTGGCATCAACGCACGCTGAATCATCTGAGCATAACGAAGGCTGGCCAAATGATCAGTAATGCCCTGTTTAGGGAGCAATGAAAGCAGGTCTGGATTTTCATGCTGTTCGACGCTCATCTTGTGATCTCATAAATAGCGACAATAAATATACATTATTTTTATACCGGTTCAACCAGGCACGTCACTTTTTAGTGATCCCTTCGTTCCAGAAGGACAACATTCTCAACATGATGAGTATGCGGAAACATATCTACCGGCTGAACGGCCGAGACGTAATAAGATTCTGAAAGCATTTGTATATCACGAGATTGGGTGGAAGGGTTGCAGCTAATATAAACGATTCGGCCAGGGCTGGCATTATTTATTATATTAATTACCTCTTCATGCATTCCGGCTCTGGGCGGATCGGTTATGACCACATCCGGTTTGCCGTGAAGCTTAAAAAATGCATCAGAAAGTACCTCTTTCATATCACCGGCAAAAAAAGTACAGTTATGAATGCCATTCAATTTCGAGTTTATTCTTGCATCTTCTACAGCTTCATCAACATATTCGATCCCAATAACCTTTTCACAATAGGCTGCAATATAATTTGCAATAGTACCGGTTCCGGTATACAGGTCATAGACTGTTTCCTTACCTGTCAGAGCTGCGAAGTTTCTTGCAGTACGGTAAAGCTCAAGTGCCTGCCTGGTATTTGTCTGATAGAAGGATTTGGGCCCGATTCTGAATTTCAGACCGTCCATCTCTTCAACAATATGATCTTCCCCTTTATAAAGAACCGGTGTCTGATCATTCAGTGAATCATTTTTCTTTGAATTAATAACATACATCAATGAGGATATCTGTGGAAACTCATCAGCAAGAAAATCTAGTAAGCCGTTTCTCATTTCCTCATCATCCTGAAAGAAAACAACGATTACCATAACATTGCCTGCCATAGAGTTGCGGATAACGATATTCCTCAGAAAGCCTTTTTGTTCCCTGAGATCAAAAAACTTAAGGTTGTTCTGATGAGAATATTCCCTGACAGCGTTTTTAATTGTGTTCGAGGGTTCTGGCTGCAGATGGCATTCCTGAATATCAAGGACTTTGTCAAACAATCCGGGAATATGAAATCCAAGGGCATCTTCCTTCTCAAACTTTTCACCAGAAGTAACTTCCTCTTTTGTTAGCCAACGTTTATCGGAAAAGGTAAACTCGAGTTTATTCCTGTAAAAATATTCATCAGCGGATCCAATAATCGGACTAATATCAGGAAGATCAATTTTGCCGATCCTGGTGAGATTATCCTTCACTTGTTTTTGCTTATACTGAAGCTGCAAAATGTACGGAAGATGCTGCCATTTGCATCCGCCACAGACACCAAAATGCAAGCATCTTGGTTCAATTCTGTCGGGGGAATATTCATGAAACTTTACCGCTCTGCCTTCCAGATACTTTTTTCGTTTTTTAATTACACGAATGTCAACGATATCTCCCGGTATCAGCATTGGTACAAAAACCACAAGGTTATCCACTCTGGCAACTGCATTCCCCTCAGCCCCTATATCCGATATCTTTACTTTTTCAAGTAACGGAAATTCTTTACGTCTTCCCACTTATTTTTCTTTCAGGTTTGGTCTAAAAACTTATTGTGAATTCTTCAGATTGTTTAAAAATAAAAATCCCTTTAACAGACAGGGAATAGCACCCTCAGAGTGATCAAAACCGGGTACTATTTCTTTCTGTAGTAGATTCTGCGAAGTACCGGCCTGAATCATAGCAGTATACATATTTTCAGTTGAAGACGGATCAACCGAGGTATCATTTCCTGCATGGATTAGAAAAAGAGGCTTGCTGGTCATCCATCCTGAAATGCTATTTTTATTAAGCGCATCCACGATACTTGAATATTTCGGTACTGTACTGAAACCTGAAACGAATCCAGGGTTAAGCAATGTAGGAATTGATGTTGTAAGCTGGCTGTTGATCTGATCTGATGTTAGCAATCCTGTAAATAATGAACCGATCCTCGACGCATACGGTTCATTGAATATGTCACTTATAGGATTAGTAAACTGAGCATAGGCAGAATAAGCATTTACTATGTATGCCAGATACACGGGCATAGGATAAGTGGGTTTGCCAACCATGTTTTCCAAAAGCTTAAGAATATTGTAAGGTCCGGCACCGCAAGCACTCCCCACCAGGTTAAAGTCACTGCTGTAATCAAGTTCCATTGCTTTATGCAATGCAAGAGTTGCCCAACCTCCCTGCGAATATCCAAGAAGATAAAACTCATTCTTTAATGTAAATCCAGGAAATTCAGGACCTACCATTTCTTTGGTTGCATGTAACAAATCCACCAGGGAGCGCACTGTTGGTTCTGTTACCAGATAAGGATGCGGAATTTGTGACGATTCCCCAAATCCGGGATAGTCAGCTACAACAACTATGTATCCCATAGAGGCTAAAAATTCGACTAGCTGGTAAAGATTATCCTTAGGGGCCTGGCTGGGTGAATCAGAATATAACGTATTTGTCCCATTCTGGAAAGAGATAACCGGATAGCTTCCTGGAGTAACCGGCAAACAGATCAGACCTGAGGCATTAACATCATTTCCGGAAATAGTTGTTTTATATACAATCTCATAAACATTTACATCACTCTTAACATATTGTTTTATTGTGGATAATTCCGGATAAACTGTTGAGGCGACATCTATTAATCCGTTTATATAACCCTGGTTATAATTAACCGCAAATCTTTTTGAAACATAATATGAATAGGATGAATTCTGATTCTGCTTTTTACAGGAATCTGCACCAAACAACAATAATAAAATTAAAACTTGCAGTGTAAATCTCGTCCGGTTAATCTTCATGATGTCATTGATTTATAAATTTCCCTGAATTATTAAGACAGATATGTATCTCCGCCGCAAAGATAACTCTTCTAGGGACAATTTTGTTCAGAACTATTCAATGAGTAAAAATGATAAAAGAAACTCCTGATAATTTGCGTTGATATCTTTTTTCAATGTAGAATTTGTACAAACACTTGACTTTCTGTCTGAAATGAATGATCTTAGCGTTAGAAATTTGTCTCGCAACAAATTCTTTATTAGTTACAACCTACAATACTAACTTTTATGAAAAGAATTGTTTTTGTCGTGCTATTCACTTTTACGCTTATGAAATTATTTTCTCAAAACCTTGTCATCAATCCGGGATTTGAGAAATGGGATAAAACCAACAAACCCACCGGTTGGACTACTTCACAAAATTGTCTTAAAGACTCATTGACTTTCAGGTCAGGTAGTTATTCCTGTCGTCTGGATGGGGGAACAAAATATCTTGGTCAGACAGTAGTTATAAGTCCTGAAAAAAAATACAGGCTTACTTTTTTCTACAGAACAACAATTATTGGTTCCGGAAATGGTTGCAGGATATGGTGTTACTGGAAAGATGCAGAGGGCAATAATCTTGCCGATCCCGCAACAGATGACAATCTGCGCCCCTCCAAGTATCTGAAAAGCGATACCTGGCAACAGTTTTCAGCGGACATTCCCTCTCCTACAGGTGCTGTGGCGTTCTACCTTGAGGTCAGAACCTATTCAAATAGTATCACCTACTTCGATGATTTCGTCTTTGAAGAAAATGTGGCAACTATTAATCCCGAAGAGAAGTTTTCAGATGTAAAAATCTACCCGGTTCCTGCTTCTGATTTTATTTCGGTAAGTAATTTAAGTAACATTCAACATATTTATATCCAAAATATTTCAGGAAAAACTGTGAAGGTATCCGATTTTAATGGAGAGGAAACCATAACTATTCCGGTAGCAGATTTATCAAACGGGGTATATATTATTAAAATCGCAACACCAAAATTACTTGTTGTCAGAAAATTCATTAAGAAGACATAACAAATGGTCCGAAGACTCCAGCCAACTTTTCCTATATTTGCAGACATTTATTTTTTTCTATGGTATCGGTTCAGGATATTTCAGTCTCATTTGGCAGTTTTGATTTATTAACCAATGTCTCCTTCCTTATTAATGATCAGGACAGGATTGGTCTGGCAGGCAAAAATGGAGCTGGTAAATCAACATTACTCAAGATAATTTCGGGTCACCAGAGTCCAACCGCCGGACTAATAGATATGTCAAAAGATGTATCGATAGGTTATCTGCCTCAACAGATGAAAGTTGACGATACAACAACTGTCATAAACGAAACGGTAACAGCTTTTTCTGAACTTATAGGATTGTCAGAAGAGATGGAATTCTGTAGTTCTGAAATTGCCAGAAGAGAAGACTATGAATCGCAGGAGTATCTGAGATTATGTGATCATCTGACAGTTGTTGAGGAAAGATACAGGATGCTGGGCGGAACAAACTATATGGCCGAAGCTGAGACAACTCTGCTGGGTCTCGGTTTTGAGAGGAAGGACTTCGAAAGGCCTACAAGCGAGTTGAGCGGGGGATGGAGAATGCGAATTGAGCTTGCCAAAATTCTTCTGAGGAAGCCTTCACTCTTCCTTCTTGACGAACCTACCAATCACCTCGATATAGAGTCAATCCAATGGCTTGAAACATTTCTTGCAGGATATTCGGGAGCAGTTGTCCTTGTTTCTCACGACCGTGCATTTCTTGATGCTGTAACCAAAAGGACAATTGAGATATCCCTGGGCAAGATTTATGACTACAAAGCCTCCTGGTCGAAATATCTCATTATGAGGGAAGAAAGAAGAGAACAACAACTCTCTTCTTTCCGAAACCAGCAGAAGATGATCGAAGATACTGAAAAGTTCATTGAGCGATTCAGGTATAAAGCAACAAAAGCAGTGCAGGTTCAGTCGAAAATCAAACAGCTCGATAAGGTTGACCGGCTGGAGGTAGATGAGGAAGACAAAAGTTCAATTAATCTCAGGTTCCCTCCTGCACCCCGATCGGGAACTGTTGTTGTTGAAGCTGAAAGTCTTTCTAAAAAATACGGCAGTCTTACAGTTCTGAATAAAATTGATTTTAAAATTCAGCGGGGAGAAAAAGTTGCTCTTGTCGGCCGTAACGGTGAAGGAAAAACCACGCTTTCCAAGATAATTATCGGAGAACTTGACTGGACAGGTGAGCTAAAGATAGGACACAATGTTAAAATAGGATATTTTGCTCAGAATCAGGATGTGCTTCTTGACGAAAGCCGGACTGTCCTTCAAACCATCGATGATATTGCAAAAGGTGACATAAGAACAAAGATCCGTGATATGCTTGGTGCTTTCCTGTTCAGGGGAGATGATGTGGAAAAAAAGGTTAAAGTATTGTCAGGTGGCGAAAGGGCGAGACTAGCGCTAGTCAAGCTACTACTTGAACCCACTAACCTGCTTGTACTCGACGAGCCTACAAATCATCTTGATATGCGTTCAAAAGATATTCTGAAACAGGCTCTGATAAAATATGATGGCACACTAATTGTGGTATCTCATGACAGGGATTTTCTCGATGGAATCGTAGGAAAAGTATATGAGTTTAAACATAATAAGATCAGGGAGAATATCGGCGGCATCTATGACTTTCTCAGGAAGAAGAAGATTGAGAACCTGAAGGATATTGAGAAAAAAGATAAAATTAAAGCTGAAGCTGCGCCGGTAAACGTTTCATCCAATAAGCAGAAATATCTTGACAAGAAAGAGTATGATCGGAACCTTAGAAAGCTAAGAAAAAGGTTAGAGGAGTCTGAAACAATTATTGAACGGATCGAGTCTGAGATATTAGCAGTTGATAAGTCATTCATGGAACCAGGTAATTCCTCGGAAGCCCACGAGATGGATTACAGAAAATACCAGGAACTTAAGGAACAACTGAATGAGGAGATGAATAACTGGGCAAAATACAGCGAAGAAGTTGAGGAATTTTTAAAAAATAATAACTAATAATGGATATCCTTAAGTTTGAGAAAGTATACAGGATCCATGTTTATGAAACTGGACCCGATGGCAAACTTAATTTATACTCTCTCTTCAACTACATGCAGGATATCGCATCTGATCATGCTATTAAACTTGGATTCGGCAGAGATGATTTGATGAGAGACAACAGGTTCTGGGTTCTTTCTAGGATTTATGCGGAAATTGTGAGCTGGCCATTATGGGAAGACACAATTATTCTAAAAACCTGGCCAAACGGAACGGATAAATTATTTGCTCTAAGAAACTATGAAGTAAAATATCCTGATGGAAGGCATGTAGCGTCAGGTTCATCTTCATGGCTGATACTCGATAGTACAACAAGAAAAATACAGCGGCCCGATTCAATTCTTAAACAGTATAACACAGATTTGGTTAAAGAGAGTTCTTCTCTAAGATACGCTGCAAAACTTGAGGCAGCCACAGATAAAGGAAAGCAATCCCCGTTATTCAAAGTTAAAGTAAGCGATCTGGACGTAAATCTCCATACAAACAATGTCAGGTACCTGAAATGGGTAAATGATACATACGATCTTGATTTTATTATGAATAATGACCCACAATCAGCTGAAATTAACTATCTTGCAGAGTCCAGATTCAACGAAGAAATCTTCATTAGATCCTCAGTCGCGGAAGGTGTCGGGTCCTTTTATAATCATTCAATCTTCAGAAATAATGACAACAGGGAACTTTGCAGGATAAGGATCGGATGGAGAAAAAATAACAAATAATATATTAATTTTGGGCATGAACAAGATTATTTCAAACAGAACCATTTGTTTACTGATATCCGGTATCCTTATTGCTTCTCTGTTTAGTACTTGTAAATCTACCCAGCAGGCAGCAGATTATAAGGATCTGTCATACCTGTACAATCCTACAAAGAGTCCGATCAACCCCAGATATACTGTTAATAATCAGACTGATGCATCCTCTATTTTGTCGATAAGGTTTTCCAACAGCGATCTCTTTTTCTCAGAAGCCAATCCTCAGGGTGTACCAACAGCATCAGTACTTCTGACAGTGAAACTTTATAATATGACTCAGGCTAAAGCCCTGACTGACACAGCAGTATTAAATTTAAGCATTGTAAAGGAGACTGGTAAGCAGGAGTATATATATAACATTCCTCTGACCGTTGAGAAGAGTAATGAATACCTTGCAGAAGTCAAAATCCTAGACAGGCTGAGACTCATAGTAGCACAATCGTTTGTCCAGTTTAATACACTTTCAAACAACAACATGTACAATTTTAAAGTTGTTGGTCATTTTGACAAGAATGAACTTTTCAGTCCTGTTCTCAGACTTGATGAATACATCAATCTTGTATATTCCCGTGGTCATGTCGACAGTCTGTTTATATCTTTTTACAAGCCATTAAGAGAGGTTCCGGATCCTCCTTCTATGCTGCTTCCTGAAAAGGTCCTTGACTATGAACCTCTTCAGACTGTTGCACTTCCATACAGCGACACACTTCCAATGATGTTTCCCAAAGAAGGTATCTACCTGTGCTCAATTGACAGGAATGTAAAGGAAGGCTTTACATTTTTAAATTTTGGATCTACATATCCTAAGCTTACCCAACCTGATGTTATGATTGAGCCGCTGGCATATCTTGCTTCACAGGACGAACTGTCAGAATTGAAATCAGCTGCTAAGCCTAAGGCTGCACTTGATGCTTTCTGGATTAAGTGCGGAGGCAATGTGGATAAAGCGCGTGAATTAATCAGAATATTCTACACGAGAGTATTATATTCCAATTATTATTTTACATCATTCAAGGAAGGCTGGAGAAGTGAAAGAGGCATGATATATATAATTTACGGGCCACCTGACAAGGTCTATAAAACCACCGAGGGAGAAAGTTGGGGATATAAGAAACCTCCTTCGAGATCTAAATGGGGCAGCCGGTTTACTATATCAGAATCTTATGTATTCTTCAATTTTAAGAAGAGAAATAATAACTTCACTGATAATGACTTCTACCTTAGCCGTAGTGAAACTCTTGTTACTTTCTGGGATAAAGCCATAGCAAGCTGGAGAAAAGGGGTTGTTTTCAGGCTTGATAATCCGAAAGATATATAGGATAGTTCTTGAAAAAACCTTTTTGACCTCGGCGTATTCCTTTGTTTCCAGAGTTGTAAAAAAAAGGAAACACCCATATTTATTCACAAAAGAATACAAGGGCAAAATATGATTACTTCAATAAATCGTTTTAATTAAGATATAAATGCAGAAAGAGACAGATTGTATTTTTGGATTGCATGCTGTAATTGAGGCCATAAAAGCCGGAAAACAAATTGACAGGCTACTGATAAAACAGGGTCTGCAGGGTGCATTGTATCACGAGCTTATGACTGAAGTCAGGGATCATAACATAGTATACCAGATAGTACCACTTGAAAGGATAGAACTTGTTACAAGGAAGAATCATCAGGGAGTTCTGGCATGGCTGTCAGTAATAGAATATCAATATATTGCCAATTTACTACCAATGATCTACGAAAAGGGTGAAGACCCTCTTATCATAGCTCTTGATGGAGTTTCGGATGTCAGAAATTTTGGTGCCATAGTCAGAACGGCTGAATGTCTTGGAGCACATGCAATAATAATTCCGGAAAAAGGATCCGCCAGGATCACTGCAGATGCTGTAAAAACTTCGGCGGGTGCCCTTCATTCGTTTCCTGTTTGCAGGGAAAAAAGTATTGTCCGGTCAATAGAATATCTAAGGGAGTCAGGATTAAAAGTATTTTGTGCTGCTGAAAAATCAGGAGAATCGGTTTCATCAGCATCATTAAAGGGACCGGCGGTTTTAATTATGGGATCAGAAGACAAGGGAATAAGCCGGGAACTTATATCCTTATCAGATCAACAGATAAAAATTCCAATGACCGGAACAATAGGGTCACTCAATGTTTCAGTTGCGGCCGGTATTCTGCTTTATGAGATTGTAAGACAACGAGCGCTTTGAACTATTCAATAATATTCCTTATTCTCTGGTCGAGCATTTCCTGGTCAACGGTAAAAGATGCAAGTCCGGCAAGAGTAAGTAAAGTATCGGGAGCTATCTTTCCCTCGCTGATTTTTTTCTGCCAGCGTTCGTGAACAGGAATCTTGCCATCTGAAACGATGTATCCTTTTTCCTCTTTAGTAAGAGAAGGGAACATGTCCTCACATCCTTCATCATGAGCAATATGCACTAATTCAGAACCACTTAGCGGCAATTTGGATGAGAGTCGGTCGGCGAGTTTCAGCACTTTGCTGTCAACTTCCCAAAACTTCTCAATTTGAGCATTTTTTGCAGCATCAAACATACTCACCTCATAATTTTCATGTGTATGGGATGTAAATTCCCCGGATAACTCTTTATGTCCTGCTGCTGCTACTTTCGGAGGCATTGTGAACACATCCACCCCGGCTAAGAGCTCAAGCTGGGTATAATTCCTCAGGCTGGCTGCAATCTGCTTGGTCTGCCATTGATTTTCCGCTGATATCCCTGTAACCCAGTTTTGTGAGGATATTACAGCTTTTTCACCGGCACCGGATCCATCCCCGAGTTTATTATTGATCATATATGCACCAATTCTTCCCAAGAAGACGTTCACATAATCTGGTCGGGAAACCTTGGTTACCAGAACATTTTCACGGGCACTGAAGCCGAGAGTAAAATTAATTTTAACTCCTGAATCCTTCAGAAGCCTGGCGCCAATAATGCCTTCTGCTGTATATGGAACTTTCACTATGAACTGTTCGGGACAGATATCATGAAATCTCCGTCCGTAATTTTGAATGGCTTTAATGTCATGTGCTGTGTCAGTATGCAGTTCAACGCTGACCAATCCTCCAAACTTTAATGCGAGTCTCAATGCATGACGTGCATTCAGAATAAAGGCAATTTCTTTAACTCTTTCTTCCTGGGGCAGATCACGAACAACACTTTTTGCTTCAGAGATAAAAATATCATAAATACCTTTTTGTATTTCATTATTCAGCAACGAATTATTAGTGGTCAGAGCTGCCATTTCTGCTGACCAATTGGCTTCGGCTTCCTCAACATCACCTGTATCGAGCCATAATTCCGTGCCGGTATTTCGCAATGATTCCCAGAAGGAGTCGCATTTGCCAGTAACATGTTTTTCATTAAGATTTTTCCAAACAAAATCGCTAATTCTGGTACTTAAGTCAGCCATGGTTTCAAGTATTGATGTTATTTCAATTAAATCATTTATTTGATATAAGCTTCATATCTTCACCTGTTGGTTGCTGAAATCCTTTCAATCCGAATTCACCCATTATTGCAAATAAGTGTTCCAAAATTTCGGATTGGAAGTGTTCAAAAGGAACAAACTGATTATTTTTTGTATAAAGATATATTTGCATTGGCAGACCATTTCCTTCAAAAGGCTTCTGCTTCATAAGTATTGTCTGGCTTGGGTCAACCATCGGATGTTGTTTCAGATATGTCTCAGTATAAAATCTGAATACACCCAGATTGGTAATCTCTGAGTAACTGAAAAACGGAGAGTCGTAAATATTCATGTTGCCTCCCGTCAATTCCTTTTTTCGGTCTCTTTCTTCAATAAACTCCTTTAATTCAGCTACTTTGCATAGTTTATCCCGCATCTCCTTATCAAGGAATCTGATACTCTTTATATCTATGAAGATCGACCTTTTTATCTGTCTTATACCAGATTCCTCCATCCCCTTCCAGTTTTGAAATGAATCATTTACGAGTGAATATGTAGGCACTGTGATAATTGTTTTATCATAATTCTGAATTTTTACAGTATTAAGGGTAATATCTGTTACGACTCCGTCAACATCCCTGCGAGGGATGGTAATCCAGTCTCCAACTTTCAACATCTTATCTGCAGAAAGCTGTATACTGGCAACCAAACCCAGTAACGTATCCCTGAATACAAGTATGAGAACAGCAGCCATTGCACCTAAGCCCGCAATAAGTGAACTTATGTCTTTCCTGAATATTACGGAAACAACAACTATGATGGTTATTACGACGACAAATATCTTAACCAGCTGCACATAACCTTTAATATGCCTGTGTTTTGCTATTGGCAGTGTTTTATAAATCTCATGCCAGGCGTCTATGAATGAATTTATGACAACCATTGCAATAAACACCATATAAATATAAGTCAGCTTATGTACAACAATGAGCCATGTAGGATATCCGCTGAGAGCCCATGCGGCCATGAACCAGATTACAAGAACTGGTGCAAAATGAGATAGTCGTGTAAATACTTTTTGTTCAAGAAAAATGTCATCCCATGTGTTGGTAGTTTTCCTGACAATCCTTGTAACTGTCTGAAGAATAACTGCTTTTGCTATCAGATTTGAGAGCCAGCTTAAAAATACGACAATAAGAACAAGGGCAACCGTACTAAGTAAAGAAGATAAACTATAACTTAATCCAGCGTGAACAAATAAGTCTTTAAACCATATTCCAGGATCATTCATTACCGGCATATCCGATTGAATAAATTATTAGTGGCAAAAATAGATAAATTATCAATCCGTCTGAATGAAAATTCTCAGCATAACAACATTAGTTCAAAAATAAATCAGCTATGAAAACAATCCTGATATCATTTTGTTTATCGGAGGATTAAGCCAGTTCTGAGGTTTAGCCATAAATGGAACGGATATCGCATAGTGAATATATAAACAAAAGGGACGTTGAATCCAACGTCCCTTCATCAGTTTACCGTTACTGGTTAGTTTTTCTTCCTGTCAACAAGATAGAAGAGGACAAGACTGAGACCACCAAATAGGAACACCATCGATGTGTAATCAGCACCAGATTCCATAACCTCCATTGAATGGAGTATAGAACCAGCGATAATTCCAATTCCAATACCCATCAATAGCATTCCGAATTTAAGTGTTACAGTATTCCAGTTGAAGAGCGATTTCTGACCCTCTTTGCCTGTATTGAACAGACTGGCGTCTGCTCCCTTATCAATAAGGGCCATCCTCTCCTTATTACGTGTGTTGACTGCAACATAATATATTCCGAATACTGTGGCGAAAAATGCGATAAATGCAACTAATACTCCCATGACTTTAATTATTGGTTAAGAACTCTATTTGCACATTTAGACAACAAGAGTATAACGCCGGTTACAAAAAAAGATATTTAAATAAAATTATTTTACCTGTAACCATTTAATAACTTTGCTCGTCAAACAGCCGGAATGGATTATAAAGGTGACATATATTATATAAAGGAAGTTCTGGCAGGCAGAATTAACTCTTTCAGTTATCTGATCGACCGGCATAAGGATAAAGCATATAATCTTTCATTCAGGATATGCGGTAATCATGAAGAAGCTGAAGAGCTCGCACAGGATTCATTTTTAAAAGCTTACAAGGCATTGGGAAGTTTTAAGATGAAAAGCAGTTTTGCCACGTGGCTCTACAGGATCGTTTATAACACATCAATCTCACATGTTAGAGTAAAAAAGAAAGGTGTGCTTTCTCTTGAAGATTTTCCTGCTGATGCAACAGATTTTATTGGAACCAATGCCACTGAAGAAGAAGCCGAAATGGAATATAAAAGTACTTTAGTTAATTTTGCTTTGCAGAAAATCACTGAGGAAGAAAGAGGATTAATAAGTCTGTATTATTACGAAGAAATGAGTACAGATGAGATATCAGAGGTAACAGGCATAAGCAAATCAAATATCAAAGTCAGGTTATTCAGAGCGAGGCAAAAAATGCAGGGAATAATCGAAAAAACTGAGAAGCAAAAACTAATTTATCATGAATAACAGCGATGAATTCAAGAAAGATCTGTTGAAGGAGTATATTTCTCCCGGAACGATCGAAAAAGCGCCTACAGGATTTACGTCAAAAGTGATGATGCAAATTCAGACTGAAACATCCGGATCAAGGGTTCCTGTAAGATCACGAAAGATAAACACTGTTCCTGTTGTGTCCGTTATTATTATTGTTTCGTTATTAGTTGCTGCATTCCTGATGCCGGGAAGCAAATCAGACACACTTACACCGCTGCTTTTAGATATTGTTAAAAAGATCAGTTCTTCATTGCCCGTATTGAAGGTATCATCTTTTTTCAGCCTGACAGTTCCTTCAGTACTTATATATGTCTTCATCGGGATCTTTATCCTTAGCCTTTTTGACAGGGCCCTTTACGGATTGTTTCACAGGGAAAGAAGGGGATGAAGGGTCTGTGGAATCTGAAGAGTCTAAAGGGTCTGACTTTACAGACGTATCAGATGCCATAGACATTTCAGAAATATCAGATATTCTAATCTTTAGCCTTTCAAAAACTTTCTACTTTGGAGTTCAGTCCTTTTGAATTCAATGACCTGCTCATGGCGTTCAGCACTTCGACGACACCTGATTTAACTTCACAGCTACCTTTAAAATGGACAATTAGAGCACATTGTTCCGCCTGCACCGAATCATGACCACATATCTCAACCAATGATTTGATAACATGCTCAAAGGTATTTATGTCGTCATTATAAAGAATAAGTGTACCCGATTCATTACGGCTGTTCAGCTTATCATCCTTATGTAATGTCTTTTCCTTCATTTTAGTTTATCAAATAATTCTTTTGCGGTCTCAATAGGTATCTCTTTCATCCCAAGCCATGCAACTACCTGTGCATCACGATATCCATTCCTTTTCAGAAGATCGGAATATTCACTTGCCGTTTCAAAAGTAATGAATTTCCCTATTAAATAATCAATTTTCCCGTCTTCAAGTGTTATAATATCCAGACCACGATTACCTGCCATCTTTTTGATTTCCTCGACTATATCTGATTTTAATGGTTTCAATGTTCTTGTTACCTCAACTCTAAACGTCAGAGTCGGCGGAATAGTATCTGATTTAGTAGCGATCTGAACAACATCTACATGGAAAAGAGGCTTATTGCCCCACTCCTTCTCCATTTGAGCCGATCTGTCAGGCGTAACCCTTTTGTTTGCAGAAAGTGCGGTAATAAATGCATCCTTAAAACCTTTGGACTTAACAGTAACAAGAGCTTTACTCGCATCTGAGTACTTTCTGAACATTCCTACATAATAAACAGTATTTTCTGTCCCTTCAACTCTGAAACCATATGCAGGAGACAGTCCCTTAAAATAGGCAGGAGTTACTGAATTCCTCATAACACCTATCTGAATCCGGTAAACAAGGCCGGCAGGTATTTGAGAATTATAAATAATTTTAGCCTTTGGATCTGTTGCCGGTTGCGACAATACCTCGAATGCAGAATAAATCTCCTGTTGTTTTGTTGCAGGCGGATTAATAGCTTTTGGTGCGTCAGGCCGCTTATCAGCAGGCTGTATTTCCAAACTGGCAGGTTTAATTATAGTATCTGGCTGAACCTTATTATCAGATTTTCCCGAAGTTGTGCTCATTAGCGTGCTTGAATCAAGTTTATTGTTCAGGGCATCAATTTCGCGATATTTCTGATCAGCTCCTGCCTGGTAAATAGCAGCTTCCTTTTCCTTTTCAACGATTCTTGCTTTCATAGCAGCTCGTTCAGATTCCGGATACTTATTCAAGCCTTTCTTCAGGGATTCTGCTATCGAGGTAACAGAATCGGCTTTAATCTGAAATTCAATAGCATCAGAAAGCATCTTTTCATAGTTTGCAGGAAGATTGCTTTTGTTAACAGGTGCAACAGGGGACGGGTTCATAACCGGTACCTCAGTAACGGCAATAGGAGCCGGTTTTATAACCGGTACTTCAGCAACTGGTTTAGGATCCGGTTGAATAATATCAGGTTTTGTGTTATTTATAATATCAGAAGGTTTGGGTTCAGAAGCTGTGAGCTGTCCTTTATTTTCATTGCATTGAAGGATCAGGTCAGGAACACCCATTTCCCGCGATGTTTTTTTCCCAACCTGACCAATATAGGAATTATATGATATTCTCGCATCTGAATATTTCCCCGACAGCTGCTGGGCACGACCAAGGTAAAATAAACCATCGGAAGGTAATGTCTTTATAGTTCCTGTGCTAAATACGGCATCCTGGAGAAGTCTTGTTGCCTCCACCGGATCCCTGTTAAGCTTAACAAGGCACACCCCGGAATAGTATTTATATAAAGGATCTTTGGTGTATGTTTTAAGTAATTCACTGAATTGAGCGTAGGCCTTTTCATAGCTACCCTGCGAAAAAGCTTCCAGCGAAGATTGTCGGGTAGGTTTTGACTGAACATCCTGGGAATAAAGAATATTATACGGTGCCACGATTGTCCCGATAAGGCAGATCAAAATAATCAGTTTCTTTAATTTCATACTCGTATGATATATAGCAAATAACTAATTTTCAACATATTACTAATTAGTAAAAATATTCCCGGGGCAACCTTATGTTAATAACAATTGGATGATTTTTTGCAAATAACAATTCAAACTTCGTAAATTTACCCATAATAACAAAATAAACAAATATGAGACACCTGAAAGAGGGAATGAAAGCCCCCGTTTTTGAAGGTATCGATCAGAATGGAAACAGCGTCAGTCTTGATAATTTTGCAGGGAAGAAGATAATATTATATTTTTATCCTAAAGATAATACAACGGCTTGTACTGTGGAAGCTTGTAATCTTCGTGATAATTGGGATTCATTCCTGAAGAAAGGTTTCATCGTTATCGGGGTTAGTCCTGATGAGGAAAAATCGCATAAACGGTTTGCAGATAAATATTCACTGCCCTTTCCTCTTATTGTTGATACCTCTAAAAAAATTATCAACGACTATGGAGTCTGGGGTGAAAAAATGATGTATGGAAGAACATTTTTAGGCGTAATCAGAACTACGTTTATTATTGATGAAAAAGGGATAATTGAGAAGATAATCACTAAGGTAGAAACTAGCCGTCATTCAAATCAAATTTTAAGTATGTATGAATAAAAAAAACGATAATATGAGTAAAGAAAGAAAAGAAATAAACAAAGAAAAGCTTAAGGCATTAGAGGTTACCCTTGGAAAGATTGAAAAGGATTTCGGTAAGGGAACAATTATGAAATTAGGTGATCATGCTATTGATAATATTCAATTTATTTCAACAGGGTCAATCGGTCTGGATGCTGCTCTGGGAATAGGTGGATTACCCCGAGGCAGGGTTATCGAAATTTATGGCCCTGAAGCTTCAGGAAAGACTACCCTCGCAATACATGCAATTGCTGAAGCGCAAAAGAATGGAGGCATTGCCGCAATAATTGATGCCGAACATACATTTGACCGTAATTATGCTGAGAAACTTGGTGTCGATGTTGAGAATCTGCTTATTTCCCAGCCCGATAACGGGGAACAGGCTCTTGAAATTACTGACAATCTTATACGATCTGGTGCGCTCGATATAGTTGTTATTGATTCAGTCGCAGCTCTGACACCTAAAGCTGAGATTGAAGGTGAAATGGGCGATTCCAAAATGGGTCTTCAGGCCAGACTGATGTCACAGGCACTCAGAAAACTGACTGCAAATATCAATAAAACAAATACCTCCTGTGTTTTTATAAATCAACTCAGGGATAAGATTGGGGTTATGTTTGGCAACCCTGAAACTACTACCGGAGGTAATGCTCTGAAGTTTTATGCATCTGTAAGACTCGATATTCGACGTACGAGTCAGCTTAAGGATGGTGAAGAAATAATCGGAAGCAGGACAAGAGTAAAAATCGTGAAGAATAAACTCGCACCCCCATTCAGGAAAGCTGACTTCGATATTCTTTATGGTGAAGGCATTTCTCAGCTTGGAGAAATTGTTGACCTCGGTGTCGATTTTGAGATTATCAAAAAGAGTGGTTCATGGTTCAGTTATGGAGATACGAAACTTGGACAGGGCCGGGATGCAGTGAAACAAATACTGTCGGATAATCCTGAGTTGTATGAAGAGCTGAAAAACAAAGTTACCGAAGCACTCAAAAAATAGAAATAATATGAAAAAGTATCTTTTGCCGCTAGTTCTTCTGGCAATCCTGCTCATTCCGTCATGTAAAGAGAAACCGGTTGTTTCAACTGAGCCTAAACAGCAGTTTCATAACGAATTGACAGCAGCCGAGAAAACAGGAGGTGTGATGACGCCTGAAATAATGTGGAAATTTGGCCGGCTCGGAACTTTTGCACTTTCTCCCGATGGCTCAACTGTAGTATATACTGTTACAGATATCGATCTTCAAAGTGAAGCACGTCGAACAAATATTTTCAAAACAGACATAAACGGAAGTTCACCTGTTCAGCTTACGACCGATGGAGGAAACTCTCCGCAATGGATCGATGCAAAAACAATAGCCTATACGAATAAAGGCAAACTCTGCACAGTGAATCAGGATGGAACAGGTCAGAAAACTATTTCCGGGATAAGTGACTTTGAGATTTTTAATGTATCGCCCGACGGGAAAAAGATCTATTTCACAAAAAGAGTCAAATTAGATCAGACAGCAAATGAGAAACATAATCTCCCGAAAGCAAATGTAAGGATCATCAACGATCTGATGTACAGGCATTGGAACTACTGGAGTGATTACTCATACAGCCATATTTTTGTTGCTTCTTTTGACGGAGCATCAGTAACTGGCGAAAAAGATATAATGGAAGGGCAGAGGTTTGAATCCCCCACTGCTCCATATTTCGATGATGGTGAAATTACCTGGAGCCCAGACGGAAAATCAATTGCATATACTACAAAAAGATTGTTTGGTAAAGCTGATGCAACAAGCACTAATTCAGATATTTATCTTTACGACCTTGAATCAGGTAAAGAAATTAATATTTCTGAAGGCAATAAGGGATATGACAAATATCCTGTTTTTTCACCTGATGGCTCAAAGATAGCATATCAGAGCATGGAAAGGGATGGATACGAGGCTGATCTTGACAGGCTTATCATTTACAATGTTAAAGAAAAAACCAGAACCTGGATTACAAAGGGCTGGAATTTCGATGTTGCCGGGATTAAATGGATGGATGAAAATTTATTGTACTTCACATGTTCCCATCTGGGTACTGCACAGATTTTTAAAACAACTGTAAAAGGTGAAGGTGTATCAAAGGTAACTGAGGGGGTACATAATCTGGGTCCGATAAATCTAAAGTCAGGCGTTCTGGTTTCTGAGTTGTTTTCGATGTCAATGGCACCTGAACTTTCTGTAATTGATCTGAAAACAGGTGCTGTTAAACAGATAACTTCCATAAATAAACCGATCTATGATAATATCAGGATGGGTAAGGTGGAAGAAAAATATATTAAAACAAAAGATAATAAGGACCTTCAGATGTGGGTGGTATACCCTCCTGATTTTAACGCTGCAAAAAAGTATCCGACTCTTTTATTCTGTGAAGGAGGTCCTCAATCAGCCCTTGATCAGTTCTGGTCATATAGGTGGAATATGCAGATGATAGCCGCTAAGGGATATATTGTATTTGCCCCAAACCGTCGTGGTGTTTCAGGATTTGGACAGGAATGGAAAGAACAGATTTCTGGAGATTATGGAGGAAAAAATATTCAGGATTACCTTGATGCTACTGATTCTATGGCAAAAGAGACTTTTGTCGACGCTTCAAAAATGGGTGCTGTCGGGGCAAGCTACGGAGGTTTCTCTGTATTCTACCTTGCCGGAGTTCACCAGGGCAGATTTAAAGCATTTGTATCACATTGCGGTGTATTCAATTTCGAAAGTGAATATGGGGCTACCGAGGAGGTATGGTTTCCTGATAAGGACTATGGAGGTCCATACTGGAAAAATCTTCCAAGTTATAAGTATTCACCGCATCTGATGGTGGACAAATGGACAACTCCGATACTAATTATTACCGGACAGAATGATTTCAGGATCCCATACACACAGAGCCTTGAAGCATTTCAGGCAGCTCAGCTGCATGGGGTACCCAGCAGGTTGCTTTTCTTTGAGGATGAATGTCACTGGGTAACAAAGCCGCAGAATGCTGTGATCTGGCAGCGCGAATTTTTTGAATGGCTGGATAAGTACTTGAAATAAGTCTGAAGAATCTGAAAAGTCTAAAAGTCTATAAAGTCAGGAAAAATATTGAGCTGATTTTATGGACTTTTTGCTTTAAGGGCTTTTGACTAAAAGTAACTCCATCACTTTCTCCAACTTTTCCTCCATCGGCAGATCACCTTCAATCCAGTTGATTCTGATGCCTTTCCGTTCCATACCGCGGAACCAGGTCATTTGTCGTTTTGCAAACTGGTGAATAGCAATCTCAAGATCTCCGGCCATTTTGGAGTAAGAAATTTTCCCTGTCAGATAATAGGTAATAAACTTATACTCCAGCCCATAATAAATTAAGGTTTCCGGATCTATTCCCATTTCGATCAGATGCTTTACCTCTTCGATCATTCCCGCCTCGAGACGTTGGGTTAGCCTGTCAGAAATTCTTTTTCTCCTTGTTTCCCGGTCCAGATTAATTGCGACCAAAAGTGCTTTTATTTCAGGAATGCCGGAATGCGTTTTCTCTTTTGTCCGTGTTGAATGCTCGATCTCAATTGCCCTTATCAGACGTTTCTTATTATCAGTATCGCTACTGTTATGAAGGTCTTTATATGTAGATAGTATTTCCCTGAGCTCCTCCATCGATTTTTTTTCAAGTTCAATCCTCAACCCGCTGTCAGGTTGAACTTCAAACAATTTATAACCTGTAATTATGCTATCCG
>Ga0302271_10001406_pt1 | contig 23100 bp, 19 predicted proteins | sample III_Bog_N1_1_FD_198767 | JGI IMG/M metagenome (GOLD analysis project Ga0302271, IMG submission 198767) | Peat permafrost microbial communities from Stordalen Mire near Abisko, Sweden - III_Bog_N1_1 | ecosystem: Environmental > Terrestrial > Soil > Wetlands > Peat | place: Sweden: Abisko... | reverse complement strand
TTTCGATTGTCAAAAATAGCTACGATGTCAATTGATGAGTCCGAATATTTAAAGAAAATGGCTGTTTGTTTGGTCACTAGACACTTTCTAAGATCTTTTACTTTTTCCGATTTGGGGAAGCTATCCTGAAGCTTTTGAATCTGCTCCAGTGACTTATCCAGTTTTCGAATAAAGTCAGTTTTTACTTTTAGGGACCATTCTCTCTCAAGGAAAGCAAAGAGGCTTTCGAGTGTTTTTATTGCTTTTTTTGAAAACCTTACTTTGCGTTTCATTACCGATGGTTTTTGATGAACTCCTCATAGTCCATTGTTTCGCCATTATCAATTTCTTCAATACCTTTTAGAATTTCTACTTTCTGGTTTTGAGGCAAACTATCCCAAAAGTCAACTTTCTTCGAATCAGAGAATATGCGCTTAATCGAGGATAGGATTCCGGGATTATCAGTATCCAGAATCATTCTTACAAGTTCCAGTTTTTCAGCTTGAATATTCATCGTCGTTTCTTTTTACAAATTTAAAGATAATTCATTATGAAGCAATTCTTAGTTGAATTAAAAAAAGCCCTGAGCGTCGGTTAACGGTCAGGGCTTATCCTCATTAATTCAGTATTTTATCCTTTAGATAATCGCTTTCATTGCGTCCATTGCTTCGCGCAATTCTTCGCCGATGACCTCAACTTCGTGGTAACGGATTGCGGCATTGACCTGGATCAACTCCCTGTTATCGACATGTGCATCGATGCCTGCATTGAAGTTTTTACCGATTACGTTCGTATCGATTTTTGACATGAAACCGGCCAGTAACGGTTTGCAGGCGTGATCGAACAAGTAACAGCCATACTCTGCAGTATCGGAAATCACACGGTTCATTTCGAATAATTTTTTGCGGGCAATTGTATTGGCAATCAGCGGTGTTTCATGCAACGATTCATAGTATGCCGACTCTGCTTTGATACCAGCCTGTGTCATCGTTTCGAAAGCAAGTTCAACGCCCGATTTGATGAACGCAACCATCAGGGTACCATTGTCGAAGTATTCCTGTTCGGTAATCTTCATGTCGCCGGCAGGTGTCTTTTCAAAAGCAGTTTCACCGGTTTCGGCTCTCCATTTCAAAAGATTTTTATCGTTGTTGGCCCAGTCTTCCATCATCGTTTTCGAGAATTCACCCGACATGATGTTGTCCATATGCTTCCAGAACAAAGGACGCATGATTTCTTTTAATTCTTCCGAAAGTTCGAAAGCTTTGATTTTTGCGGGATTCGATAAACGATCCATCATATTGGTGATACCGCCATGTTTCAAAGCTTCGGTAATAACTTCGATACCATATTGTACCAGTTTGGAAGCGTAACCTTTATCAATTCCTTTTTCGACCATTTTATTGAACGAAAGAATGGCTCCTGTTTGTAACAAGCCGCAAAGAATTGTCTGCTCTCCCATAAGATCCGATTTTACTTCGGCAACAAACGACGATTTAAGCACACCAGCCTTGTGACCGCCGGTACCCACACAATAGGCTTTGGCGATTTCGAAACCATCACCATTCGGGTCGTTTTCGGGATGAACGGCAATCAATGTTGGAACGCCAAAACCACGCAGGTATTCGGCACGAACTTCAGAACCCGGTGATTTTGGGGCCACCATGATTACAGTAATATCTTTGCGGATTTGCATCCCTTCTTCCACGATATTGAAACCATGAGAATAGGAGAGGGTTGCACCCTTTTTAATCAAAGGCATCACCGTCTTAATAACATCTGAATGCTGTTTATCGGGAGTCAGGTTGATGACAAGGTCGGCGGTAGGAATCATCTCTTCGTAAGTTCCTACTTTAAAACCGTTTTCGGTGGCATTTTTATACGATTGACGTTTTTCTTTTATTGCTTCGGCACGAAGGGTGTAAGAGACATCGAGTCCTGAATCACGCAGGTTAAGCCCCTGGTTTAATCCCTGGGCACCACATCCTATAATTACGATTTTTTTGTCTTCGATCTTATCTACGCCGTCAGCAAACTCAGAACGATCCATGAATTCGCAGGTTCCCAATTGTTCCAATTGTAAACGAAGTGGCAGTGTGTTGAAATAATTTCCCATTTGATTGATTTTTATAGTGTTTGTTTATTCTGTCGTTAACTAATTTTGATAATACAAAGCAAAGGAATATTCAGCAAAGAAAACTGTAGAAAACCATTTATTTTAGGCACTTTTCATGGATGCTAATTTCAATAAAACTTTCTGCTCAAATATATTTACTAAATAACAGCGAGTTAAGTCCAATGTTCAATTGGTGATTTTACAAGCTACATCAGCGCTTCGCCACGATACTGAAGCGGTGTCATGCCGGTTTCGCGTTTGAAGAATTTCGAAAAATACGATTGATCTTCGAAGTTTAACTGGTTTGCAATTTCGGAAATATTCAGATTTGTATGAACCAGTAATCGTTTAATTTCGAGCAATTGTTTGGCCTTGATGATTTGCAATGAAGTTTTACCTGTCAGTACTTTAACGGTCTGTGTCAGATGATTGGCTGTGACACCAATTATATTGGCATAATCGCTTAGCGAAAGATTTTTCTGGTTATTTTCCTCAATCAGGTGAAAGAATCGTTTTACAAGAAATTGTCCTTTCCCTTTATTCAGAAGGTTTTCATTTACCGGATAGCGTGCGGTACAGGTTGTCAGTATAAGATCAAGAATAGAACGGAGCATTTCAGGAATATGATCGCCTGAATGTTCAATTTCAGCAATACCTTGCCTGAACAATGATTCCAGGAAGTAAACATCGCTTTCGTTGTTTAGCAACAGCGGCGGATTATCCTGATGTATTGTGTAAAAGAAAGGGAATTCAATCAAGCTATCCTGGTTACTACGATTCAGCAGGTAAAAATCGGATGTGAAGATAAAGATATAGCCTTCAATATCGTGCGAAAGTTCGAGTTTGTGCGCCTGTCCGGGAGACATGAAAAACACGCAGGGCGGCTTAATTTCGTATTTATTGTCATCGATCACATGGTAACCAGAGCCTTTCTGCAGGTATAACACTTCGAAAAAATCGTGACGATGTGGATATTTCACACTGAAATGGCGTTTTGCATCAAATACCTCCACCTGAAATTGCTGGCTTTTCCGTTCAGGAGAACTGAAATTTTCCAGACTATAAATGGGTAGTTGTTCGGCGGATGGCTTCATAAAGAAGAATGAATTTCGGGTTGCGTACGAAAGTACAAACTTAATCGGCTTTCGAAACACACATTATTGAAATTAACTATCTTTGCAACAAAAGTAAAAAGATGAAAGCTCAAGCATTGAAGTTCAATCATATTGTAGATACCTTATATGGTCTGCCTCTTGAGGAAAGATTAGAAATCATGACGCTGTTAGAGCATAATATTGCCGATACTCGGAGAAATGAAATAGCTAACAATTTCAAACAGTCGCAGGAGGAGTTAAAATCAGGGAAATTAAAATTCACATCGAAGATTGAGGAACTTAAAAATATGCTCTAATGGAAGTTTCATTCAGTGATTCATTCAAAAAAGTATTTCACAAAAGGATAAAATCAACTGAGATAGATAACGAGTTCTGGATTCGACTGGAATTATTCACAAATGATCCATTTGAGGCAAAGTTGAAAACTCATAAATTATCTGGAAAATTAAAAGATTTGTGGAGTTTTTCAATTGAATATGATCTTCGAGTGGTTTTCTTTTTTACAAAGGGCAAGCCCAAAAAGGCTGTTTTTGTGGATATTGGGACTCATGATGAAGTTTACTAACTAAACCATAGAATCAGGATTTTTATTATTTCAAAATATACGTAGAGACAAGGCATGCCTTGTCTCTACGTATATTTTGAATATCAATTATTTACTGAGATAATTAACAATCCAGTCACCAACAGCTGAAGTGCTCAGTGCTTTTGATTTATCCTCGCACAAATCTTCTGTAACAGCGCCTACTACAATGGCGGCTTCAACAGCTTTGCGGATCAAGGCACCCTCTTCCATCAACGAGAATGCATATTCAAACATCATTGCCGCAGAAAGAATCGTTGCACATGGATTTGCAATATTTTTACCTGCCGCCTGTGGATATGATCCATGAATTGGCTCAAATACCGAAGTGTGGGTTCCGATGGAGGCCGATGGCAAAAGTCCCATTGAACCTGTGATTACACTGGCCTCATCGGTGAGGATATCGCCGAACATGTTTTCGGTGACCATCACATCAAACTTCTTGGGCCATTGAATGATCTGCATCGCAGCATTGTCGACAAACATATAATCAACAACCACTTCGGGGAAATGTGGTTCCATCTCTTTGGCAACCTGACGCCATAACCTTGAAGTGGCCAGCACATTGGCTTTATCAACAACGGTAAGCCTTTTACTGCGTTTCATCGCAAACTGGAAAGCGAGTTCAAGGATGCGCTCAACTTCTAAACGGGTATAGACAGATGAATCGAAAGCTGTATTTCCATCCTCTGAACGACCCTGTGGTTGTCCGAAGTAGATACCCCCTGTTAGTTCACGAATCGCCACAAAATCAACACCTTCAACACGATCTCTTTTTAAAGGTGATTTGTCAAGCAACGATTCAAAGATGGTTACGGGACGGATATTGGCATATAAACCGAGTTTTTTACGCATGGCCAGCAAACCTTGTTCGGGACGTACTTTAGCGGATGGATCGTTGTCGTAACGAGGGTGACCGATGGCGCCAAAAAGGACGGCGTCGGAATTCATACACAGGTTATGCGTTTCGTCGGGATAAGGGTTCCCTACCTCATCGATAGCGACAGCACCCACCAGGGCAGTTCTGGTAATCAGTTCGTGACCGAATTTCTGACAAACTACTTTGGTGACACGTAGCGCCTGTTCCATAATTTCAGGGCCGATTCCGTCTCCGGCCAATACTGCAATGTTAAGCTTCATTTATTTGATGTGAATTTATAAGATTTGTGAATTAACAGCTGTATAATCTGTTTGAGATTTCAATTTACGGTGCATACAGAAGTGATGTTTATTTTGACTTTTCCAGATGCACCTTGGTAATCTTTGCATTTATAACCCCGGGTTGCATTCCCTTCGGTCATTTACCCGGGGTTATTGATATTAAACCCTTTCAGGGTTTAGAACATCTGATTGTCGTTTTCAACAATGTTAAGCATTTTCATCGTTGCTTTGATAGCAGCTGTCGTCTGATCAGGATCGAGGCCACGGGTTTTAAATTCGCGCCCCATTTTCCATGTAATCAGGGTTTCGACAAGAGCGTCTGTCTTTCCTCCCGGAGGTATTGTGACAATATAATCGGTGAGTAAAGGGAATGACTTGTTCTGTTTATGATAGATTTTTCGGAGGGCATTCATAAATGCATCGTACTGGCCATCACCTGAAGAGGCTTCCTCAAAAAGTTCACCATCAACTTCAATTGCTACAGTCGCCATTGGCCTAAGTCCCAGCGCATGAGAGATTGCATAATTCCGCAACCTGATTTTCTCGATAACGGTTTCACTCTTTAAAACATCCGAAAGGATATAAGGAAGGTCATCGGAAGTAACAGATTCTTTCTTATCTGCAAGTTCGATTACCTTGTCAGTAACCCTTTTTAAATCTTCGGGATCGAGGCGTATACCAATATCCTCCAGGTTTTTAGCGATGTTCGCTTTCCCGGAAGTTTTACCCAATGCATATTTTCGTATTCTGCCAAACCGTTCAGGAAGTAAATCGTTGAAATAGAGTTGATCTTTATTATCGCCATCAGCATGAATTCCGCTACATTGCGTAAAGACGTTTTCGCCAATAATTGGTTTATTACCCGCAACGCGAACCCCCGAGAAATTCTCGACAAGCCGGCTGGCTAAACTTAATTTCCGTTCATTCACCGAATTTGGAACCTTAAGTTGGTCGTTTAGTAAGGCAATCACACTCGAAAGTGGCGCATTACCTGCACGTTCGCCTAATCCGTTCACTGTTGTATGAACGGTTGTTATTCCTGCCCGAATAGCGGCATCGACATTGGCGATAGCAAGGTCGTAATCGTTATGGGCATGGAAATCGAACCGAAGAGCGGGGAATTTGTGAATGATTGACGAGCAGAAATCGAAAGTTTCGGTCGGATTTAGAATTCCCAATGTATCGGGTAGCATCACACGTCCTATTTTTTCGGATTTAAGACCTTCGAGCATAAAATCAACATATTCCGGAGAATTCCGCATTCCATTCGACCAGTCTTCGAGATAAATATTTACCCTGATTCCCATCGACTCTGCCAGTTGCAGCGAACTTTTAATGTTGGCAAGGTGTTCCTCCGGTGTTTTCTTTAACTGCTGGGTGACATGCCGGAGCGATCCCTTGGCTAACAGGTTCATTACTTTTCCACCAACACGCGAAATCCATTCGAGCGATATCTTTCCATCCACAAAACCAAGAATCTCAACCCGTTCGAGATAGCCTGCCTGTTTCGCCCAATCGAGCACTTTTTTGGCTCCTCTTAACTCTCCGTCTGAAACACGTGCTGAGGCCACTTCAATATAATCGATCCGAAGTTCATCGAGAAGAATCTTTGCAATGTTCAGCTTTTCCAGTTCGGAAAAGGAGACGCCTGAGGTCTGTTCACCATCTCTCAGGGTCGTATCCATTATATAAACCATATGCTCTTTATTTATGTTCACGATTGAACCTGTGTATAATTAAGCCTGTTCAAACGCGCTGATCTCCTTTTTCAGACTCAACAGGAAGTCAATATCGTCGTAGCCATTCAGAAGGCACTCTTTTTTATAAGGATTAATATCGAAATTAACACTTATTCCTGCTTTCAGAATTGTGATGGTTTGACTCTCAAGATCAACCTCGAATTTCGCAGTCGGATCGATTTCAACAATCTGGAAAATTTCGTCAAGGAAGGCTTCAGGAACCTGAACCGGTAACAATCCGTTATTTAAAACATTACTTTTAAATATATCGGCAAAGAAACTCGAAACGACCACCCTGAATCCCGCATCATAAACGGCCCATGCAGCATGTTCACGACTTGATCCGCTGCCAAAATTCTTTCCGGCAACTAATATCTGACCCGAATAGCGGGGATTGTTCAATACAAAATCAGGATTTGGCGTACCATCCTTTTGGTAACGCCAGTCCCTGAAAAGGTTATCTCCAAATCCTTTGCGCTCCACGGCTTTGAGGAATCGCGCGGGGATGATCTGGTCGGTGTCCACATTCTCGATGGGAAGCGGAACAACTGTACTGACCAGTTTCTGGAATTTTTCTATAGACATCTTAATATTTTTAAAATTCGTAATTGATCAGAACTCTCTTGGGTCGGAAACAACACCTGAAATTGCAGCAGCTGCTGCCATTAACGGACTTGCAAGCATTGTGCGGGCACCGGGTCCCTGACGACCTTCGAAGTTGCGGTTTGAAGTTGAAACTGAATATTTCCCTGCCGGGATTTTGTCGTCATTCATTGCCAGACAAGCTGAACAACCAGGTTGACGCAATGCAAAACCGGCAGCTTCAAAAATTTCTACCAATCCTTCTTCCCTGATTTGCTGCTCCACCTTTTTAGAACCAGGAACTATCCATGCAATCACTGACGCGGCTTTCTTTTTTCCTTTTACAAAGTTGGCAAAGAGCCTGAAATCTTCGATACGTCCATTCGTACAACTTCCTATAAAAACATAATCGACTTTTTTGCCCTTGATTTTCTCTCCGGGTTTGAATCCCATATATTCCAGTGATTTATCAAAGGTAATACGGTCGGAACCAATAAGATTATCACCAGTCGGGATATTACCGCTGACACCAATTCCCATTCCGGGATTGGTACCGTAGGTGATCATCGGTTCTATATCTGAAGCGTCATATTTGTATTCTGTATCAAAAACAGCGTTATCGTCAGATTTTAATTGTTTCCAAAGTGCCAGTTTTGTGTTCCAATCTTCACCTTTAGGTGCAAATTCGCGTCCTTTGATGTATTCGAAAGTTGCTTCGTCCGGTGCAATCATTCCACCACGTGCACCGCATTCGATACTCATATTACAAAGTGTCATACGACCTTCCATTGTCAGACTCCGAATCGCAGAACCTGCAAATTCGATAAAGTGGCCTGTACCACCTGAGGTGGATATTTTCGAAATCACGAAAAGTGCAATATCTTTGGCGGTGACATCCTTTTGCAGTTTCCCTTCAACGCTGATGCGCATCTTTTTAGGTTTCGGCTGAAGTATGCACTGACTTGCAAAAACCATCTCAACCTCGCTGGTTCCGATTCCGAAAGCGATGCTTCCGAATGCTCCGTGCGTAGAGGTGTGACTGTCGCCGCAAACAATGGTCATTCCGGGTTGCGTAATCCCCAACTCCGGCCCGATGATATGGACGATTCCATGGTATTGATGATCGAGACCGTAAAGTTTAATGCCATTTTTAGCACAGTTGTCTTTAAGTGCCTGTACCTGAATTCGCGAAAGTTCTTCTTTAATAGGAAGATGCTGATCGATGGTGGGAACATTATGGTCGGGAGTTGCAATTGTATTTTGCGGACTGTATACTTTCATTCCCCGTTTTTCCAAACCTAAAAAAGCGACAGGACTTGTGACTTCGTGGATAAAGTGTCTGTCGATATACAAAACATCGGGGCCGTCTTTTACCTGTTTGACCACATGGGCATCCCAGATTTTATCAAAAAGCGTTTTTGGTTCCAAAATCATATTTTTTTTATTACTGAATTATTACATTTCAAAATTGGCAATTGTTCATTTAGCCGCAGCTATTTCTGCGTTTCCGATTTTATTAATCGCATCAATAAAGGCCTCAACTGAAGCTGTAATGATATCGGTATTTGCACCAAACCCGTTGTAGATGTTCTCATCATACTCAACCTGCATGTGAACCTTACCAATGTCGTCGCTTCCTTTATTGATGGCCTGGATCAGAAACTCCTGCAAAGTAACTTTTCGGTGAATAATGCATTTCACCGCTTTGATGGCTGCATCAACCGGCCCATTTCCAGACTCTGTGGCTGTGAATTTTTCACCGGCAATATCGAGTCTGATTGTTGCCATCGGAACCATGTTCTTCCCGGTGACCACCTGCAGAAAATCGAGTTTAATACGGTGATTACTTTTTACCTTTTCACCTACAAGCATCAAAAGATCGTCTTCTTTGATATCTTTTTTCCTGTCTGCCAATAGTAAGAACTCTTCATAAATTTCGTCGAGTTTATCCTTTTCGAGTGTAATGCCAAGCAAATCAAGTCGATGTTTCAAAGCTGCACGCCCGCTTCTGGCGGTCAGAACAATAGAGGATTCGCTAATACCAACTTCAACCGGATCGATGATTTCGTAGTTCTCCCGATTTTTCAAAACACCATCCTGGTGAATGCCACTCGAATGCGAGAAAGCATTGCGGCCAACAATCGCCTTGTTAGGCTGTACAGGCATATTCATCAAGCTGGAAATCAAACGACTTGTCTTATAAATATTTTTGGAATTGACATTTGTGTAAAGATTCAATTCTTTATGTGAGCGCAAGATCATCACCACTTCTTCAAGTGCCGTATTCCCTGCACGTTCGCCAATTCCGTTTATCGTAACTTCAACCTGACGCGCACCATTCATCACACCAGCAATTGAGTTGGCAGTCGCCATACCCAAATCGTTGTGGCAATGTGTCGAGATAATTGCTTTGTGGATATTAGGAACATTGTCAATCAGAAATTTAATTTTCTCGCCAAATTCACTGGGCAAACAATACCCTGTTGTATCCGGAATATTTACGACAGTTGCACCAGCTTTGATGACCGCTTCGATGACCCTTGCCAGGTAGACATTGTCGGAACGTCCCGCATCTTCGGCATAAAACTCAACATCCTCGACATATTTTTTGGCATATTTCACCGCAGCAACCGCTCTTGCAAGAATTTCCTCTGGATTGGAATTGAGCTTGTATTGAATATGATAGGGCGAAGTGCCAATTCCTGTATGAATACGGCCATGTTTCGCGTATTTCAGCGATTCGGCAGCTACATCAATGTCTTTTTCAACCGCACGTGTAAGCGCGCAGATGGTTGGCCACGTCACCGCTTTCGAGATTTCGACAACGGACTTAAAGTCACCGGGACTTGAGATGGGAAAGCCTGCTTCTATCACATCAACCCCCAGTTGCTCAAGTACCTTAGCCACTTCGACTTTCTCGATTGTGTTCAGCTGGCAACCAGGAACCTGCTCGCCATCACGAAGGGTTGTATCGAAAATATATACGCGATTATTATCCATAACTATTATTTTTATTTAAATTTTTTAGGCGATTAGATTTTTTTCTTTGCTTCCAGCTTTTCGAAAAGAGAATCGCGCTCTTTCAAAAATTCAGATAACCGCTCAATTGGTGAACGGGTAATTGCTATCCGTCCCGAACGTATAAACTGCAAAACGCCAAAAGTGTTCAATCCTTCGAAAAGTTCCTGGGTTTCCTCTTTATGACCGGTCTTTTCGATCACTGTATATTCGTGCGTAATTTCCAGTATCCGGGCGTTATGCTGCCGGATTAGTTTTTCGATCTGATCGCTTTCCATTAATGCGGTTGTAGGAACCTTATAGAGTGCAATCTCCTGGAAAATCATCTCGTCATTCGTATTGTAATATGCTTTCAGCACTTCAATTTGTTTGTCGATCTGCTTGACAATATTGACAACTTTTTCTTTTTCCTCGTTTACAACAATTGTAAATTTACTGATTCCCTGCAGTGCAGATTCAGAGACGGTTAGACTTTCGATATTTACTTTGCGTCGCGTGAAGATAATAGTGATCCGGTTCAGCAAACCAATATGGTTTTCGCTGTAAGCTGTTATGATGTATTCTTGCTTCATCTTATTGATTTTAATTTTCTTCTGATTTGAAAATTTATTTCAGTTCGTCTGCACTAAGAATGATTTGAGAAACCGACTTTCCTGCAGGAACCATTGGGAAAATATTGTCCTCTTTTTCAATCATCACTTCAAGCAGATAAGGGCCATCGTGATCGATCATCTTCTTCATTTCGCTTTCAAGATTTGACCGATCGTGCACTACATTGCCCGGAATACCATAGGCATCAGCCACTTTTACGAAATCAGGACTTAAAATTTCGGTGAAGGAGTAACGCTTTTCGAAGAAAAGTTCCTGCCACTGTCTGACCATTCCAAGGAAATGGTTATTTAAAATCACAATTTTTACAGCCAGTTTTTCCTGGGCAATTGTACCCAATTCCTGAATCGTCATTTGCATTCCGCCATCGCCTGTAAAGACGACTACTTCGCGATCGGGAGCACCAAATTTGGCACCCATTGCGGCGGGTAAACCATAACCCATAGTTCCCAATCCACCTGAAGTAACCCAGCTGCGCGGTTCTATAAATTTCGAATATCGGGCAGCAGCCATCTGGTTTTGGCCCACATCTGTAATTATAATGGCTTTATTTTCTGTCAGATCCGAAACCATACGAACAACTTCCGCCATTGTAAGTCCAGGCTTCTTCGGAGAGAGGTCATCTTTTATAACCTTCTCTTTTTCAATGTCTTCAGCTGCATGAAATTCGGCGACCCATTCCGGGTGCTGCTTTTCATTCACTAATCGGGAAAGCAATCTCAGTGTGTGTCTTGCGTCACCAATCAATGCAACATCAGTTTTGACATTTTTATCAATTTCTGCAGGATCAATTTCGATGTGAATAACCTTGGCTTGCTTTGCATAAGTTGATATGCTACCTGTGACGCGGTCATCAAAACGCATTCCGACTGCAATTAAGACATCACATTCGTTGGTTTTGATATTCGGTCCATAATTACCATGCATTCCGAGCATACCCATATTTAATGGATGATCAGTAGGTATGGCAGAAAGCCCTAATAAAGTTCCGGCTGCCGGAATTCCAGTTTTCTCAAGAAAGTGGATTAGTTCCTTTTCCCCACTTGACAACATAACGCCCTGACCGTAAAGCAAAAAAGGTTTTTTCGCATTGTTAATTAAATCAGCAGCTTTCTTTATCTGCAATTTGTCAGCAGGGTATTCAGGAACGTATGAACGGATTTTGCTGCACTTTGCATACGAATATTTCAGTTTTGCAAACTGAGCGTCTTTTGTAATGTCCAGAACTACAGGACCTGGACGACCGCTTAATGCAATATAAAAGGCTCTCGCAATTGCTTCAGGAATCTCTTCGGCACAGGTAATCTGGTAATTCCATTTGGTGACGGGCATTGTAATACCGATTACATCCGATTCCTGAAATGCATCCGTACCAAGTAAGCCAGAAACAACCTGGCCTGTAATGCATACGAGAGGTGTCGAATCGATGAGGGCGTCTGCAATACCGGTTATTAAATTTGTTGCACCTGGTCCGGAGGTAGCAATGCATACACCAACTTTACCGGAAACACGTGCATATCCTTGTGCTGCATGAACCGCGCCTTGTTCATGACGCGTGAGTACATGTTTGAGAATTTGACGGTAATCGTACAGCGCATCGTAAACCGGCATGATCGCACCACCCGGATATCCAAAGATTGTATCAACACCTTCGGCAATTAAAGATCGGATAACCGCTTCGGAACCCGTTATTTCGATCGGATCCTGATCGAGAATATTGTCGTTTGTTATAGATGTCATAACTAATTGATTTTTAATTATTCAATAATTCTAACCGCTCCTTTGTCTGCCGAAGCAACAAGGCTCGCATATGCTTTTAATGCTTTGCTGATTATTCGCGTTCTTTTTTCGGGTTGATAAGCCATCTTCCCGCGTGCTTCCTGTGCTTCTTTTCGTGTTCCCAATTCCTCGTCTGTGATAATCAGCTCGATCCGACGCCGGGGAATATCAATTTCAATTCGGTCACCATCTTTCACAAGTGCAATTGCTCCTCCGGCGGCAGCTTCGGGAGATACGTGGCCAATTGAGAGACCAGATGTTCCACCCGAAAAACGTCCGTCGGTAAGCAGGGCACAAACTTTATCAAGCTTAGATGCTTTAAGATACGAAGTTGGGTAAAGCATTTCCTGCATCCCCGGACCACCTTTCGGACCTTCATAACGGATAATCACCACTTCACCGGCAGCTACTTCGCGTTTCAAAATACCTTCGCATGCGTCATCCTGAGATTCAAAAACACGGGCAGTACCATTAAACTGGAAAACTGATGGATCAACACCAGCGGTTTTTACAATACATCCATCAATGGCAATATTTCCGTAAAGAATTGCCAGGCCACCTTCTTTGGTATAGGCATGTTCTATATCACGAATGCATCCTTTCTGTCGGTCAGTATCCAATTCCGCATAATAGGTTTCCTGCGAACCCAATGTCAGATTACGGCCAATATTTCCGGGAGCGGAAGTATATAATTTCCGGGTTTCTGTGTCCGAGGTTGTTCTCTGAATGTCCCATTTATTAATCGCAGCAGCCAAAGTTTCTTCGCTGACACGTGAAACGGAAGTATTCAGCAACCCACCTTTTTCAAGTTCTCCCAAAATCCCCATGATGCCACCAGCACGGTTAACATCCTGGATATGATAATGGGAATTAGGTGAAACTTTGCAAATACAGGGGACTTTTCGGGAAAGGGCATCGATGTCCTGCATCGTAAAATCAACTTCTGCCTCATGGGCAACAGCCAATAAATGAAGAACAGTATTTGTCGATCCACCCATCGCAATATCGAGTGTCATGGCATTCATAAAAGCTTCACGTGAGGCAATACTACGTGGTAAAACCTTTTCATTACCATTTTGATAGTAATCCAAGGTGATTTCAACCAGCCTTTTAGCTGCTTTTTCGAATAGTTTCTTACGGTTTAAATGGGTGGCAACAATTGTTCCGTTTCCGGGAAGTGATAGACCCAGGGCTTCAGTCAAACAGTTCATCGAATTAGCGGTAAACATTCCTGAACAGGAACCACAAGTAGGACAGGCTTTTTGCTCGACTTCTGAAAGTAGGTTTTCGTCAACCGAAGGATCGGCAGCCATCACCATTGCATCAACCAGGTCATATTTTTTATCGGCAACTACACCTGCTTCCATCGGGCCACCAGAGACAAAGATGCATGGAATATTTAGTCTCATGGCTGCCATTAGCATCCCAGGGGTAATCTTATCACAATTCGAGATGCAGATCATCGCATCAGCTTTGTGTGCATTGATCATGTACTCAACGCTATCGGCAATCAGGTCGCGTGATGGGAGCGAATATAACATGCCGTCGTGTCCCATTGCAATTCCGTCGTCAATAGCTATTGTATTGAACTCGGCAGCAAAACAACCCTGATCTTCAATCAGTTTCTTTACCATTTGTCCAATCTCATGAAGATGAGCATGCCCTGGTACGAATTGGGTAAAAGAGTTCACCACAGCAATTAAAGGTTTGCCAAACTGCTCTTCCTTCATACCATTGGCTCTCCATAAGCTACGTGCACCTGCCATCCTGCGGCCCATTGTTGTTGTATTGCTCCTTAGTTCGTTTTTCATTATGGCAAAGTTTTGTTTAAAAAAAAGCCCTTCTCATTTTGAGAAAGGCTCTTATATGTTTTATCATACAATATATAACCCTCCTCACCCGTTATCGACGAGAATAAGAATGACTACGAGTAGGAGGCTATGTAATACTAAATTCTTCATATATTTCTAAAATACAAATCTAAGAAAATAACAATCGAACTTTTATTTTTGTTCAGCCAAATTTATCTGGCTATCGCTATTTATAAATTCGGGTCAAAACTACGAATAAAACTTTCATCTCAAAACAAAATCGTAAGCAATTTATAATTATTTAATGCAATTCGATATTTTAATGGTGCTTTTACTTTTGTTTGGGAATTTTAGAAGATTTTGGCCTGAAGTTTTAAAATAATTCAATGAACTTCCGGTTTTTTAGCGGGGATAGAATTCTCTGAATAAATCCCATTCAAAAAATCTTCAATTGAATGTCCGACCAAAGCCTGTGTTCCATCAAAATTATTCGCAATAATTGCAAATATCACTTTTTCCCCTTTCTGATTAGTCAAAATTCCCGCCATACTTCTTACCCTTGTCATTGAGCCGGTTTTCGCCCGTAGATTATTTTCGAGTTTTGACCCTTTAAATGCTGATTGCAAAGTTCCGCTTTGTCCCGCGACAGGGAGAGAAGTAAAAAAAACATCGCGATTCGCACTAAGATGCATATAACGAAGGATTTCGGCCAATGTGCGTGGACAAATTCCATTCGAACGTGAGAGGCCGCTTCCGTCAGTCGGGTAATACCCATTTAGAAAAATGCTTTTTTCAATCCAAAATTCATTAATTGCTTCAATACTTTTTTCCAATGATGGAGAGCCTTTTCTGGCACGTCCAATTTCGCGCAACAAATGTTCTGCAAAAAGATTGATACTCTCCTTATTAAGTGGGACGATCAGATCACGAAGCAATGGTGAACTTTTATCAGCAATAAGGGTAAAAGCTTCATTCGTTGGTGAGCTGACAAATACAGTTTTACCTGAAATCTCTATTTTATTATATTTCAAAATCTTAATAAATTCAGTTGCCGCAATTCGGGCAGGATCGGGCATTGAAGCTTTCACAACAAAATCGGAACGACCGCCCGGAATTGATCCTTCAACGATTTGAGAAGACGAACCCGGAGCACCATAAATAAACGCCAGATCACGGTTTACTTCCGATGAAAAAACCTTGTTCGTAAGGTTTAGACTGTCGATCTGTGGATCCGTTCTATTGATAGTTACAGGTTTACCTGGCTCGGAAGGGGAAGAAAAATGGATTTTGTAGTAGTTATCGGAATAGGTTAATGCCGAGACACCTGCGCCATAGTAGTTCCCAATATCCTCCCATAACCATCCACCGGGTATGGACGATCCACTCATTTGAGACAAGTCGATAATGAAATCGCCCCCAATATTTTTTACGCCTGCTTTTGAAAGTGCTGTCGCCCAGGCTTCGAAGGTTCCTCTGTAATGTTCGGGAAAATATTCAGAGTAGAATGCAGGGTCGCAACCACCCTTGAGAATAAGATTTCCAGAGAGTAACCCGGTTTCTGCGTTTACTTTGCCTGAAATCCCTAATTGTGTATGGAAAGCAAAATTGGCTCCCAAAATTTCTAATGCCGCGGCTGTGGTAACGATTTTCATTACAGAGGCCGGAACCAGACTTACCTGCGGCGTTTTGTATAAAACGTTGCCATTCACTGCATCTATAACATAGGCCGAATAACCGGCATTTCGAAGCGCTTCACTTTTAAGTCCCAATCCGGGTTGAGCAAAAATTGCCGGGAATAAGAAGCATCCCAATATCGCTAATAATAAATGTTTCATCCCGATTCTATTGCATTTTTGATCGTCCTTATATTGTCTCATTATGTCTAAGTCCCCTTTTCTTTTCCGCTTGCCTTAAAAGCAATATCCCAATGAGAAAAACGCAGTTACTTTATTGTTTATATTTGAACTACTTAGATTAAACTCAATTGGTCCCACCATACTGTCATAAGCAAATGAGAATCCTCCACCTACCATAAAATTTCCTTCAACAAATGGGGAGGCGCTGTCACCATACAATCCGATGTTCGGGTTTACAGAGACAAAGAATTTTTGCCATAACCGTAAACGAAGGTCTAACCGTACCAATGCCACATTATCGGCTACTAATTCCATCCTTCTTAATCCGGCAAAAGGGATGTAAACACCAAAATAATTAGTTCGTTGGTAACCACCAATGTATGATTTATAATATACTGGAGCGGTTGTAGCAAGCGTAAATTGTGAGTAAAATGCAGGGAGAAGTGTTAGCCGATCCGAGATCCGTTTAGCTCCTTTGAAAGTGAGACCCGTAAGTACCACCGGCGACTTCCCGGTGTACGTCCAGCCATTGTCTGTAACAAGTTTAAAGGTTCCATCCATTGCCCAGCCTTTCGTAGGAAAATACGGATGATCTAATTCATCCAGCTTAAACTTTGCAAAATAATTATAGAAAAATTCATTTTTTAAATATGTATAGTCTTGTGTGCCAATAATTGTACCGAAACGAAAATGTTCGAGTGAGGCGCCAATTGAGATTCTGAAAGCATCGGAGATAACAGCCTGAGTGGCTATCTGAAAATTGATCAGTTGAACATTTATTTCGGATGTCTTACGTCCTTTTTCATATGCCCATATTCTGTCTGCGGTAAATGAACCTGCTCCTGTAAAGCCGGGCTTCCAACCCCTGTCGAGTGAATACCTTGCTGAAAACATCGGAAATGACGACAACTTTGCATCAAGTGAGAGATTCGATCCACTGATTCGGTCACTGTAGATCGTTGTGTTGATAAGCGCTGATGCTTTAAGATCTGTATCGTAATGCAAACCAATATTTAACCGTTGCGTTGAACTTTCTTTCACGGTAATGTAGATTGTTTTTTGTACATCCCCCGATATTCTGAAGTCAACTCTTTCGTAATTTCCGGCAGCATAAATTCTTGAAACACTCTGTCGTATATGTGTTAAGGTAACCTTCTTGTCTTTCCCAATTCCCATTTTGCCCAAAAAAGAAACGATATTTGTTTTTTCGGTTCCTTCAACTTCAATCTTACTTATAATAATAGTTGCGTTTTCATCCGGCAACTCTCGTGTCTTTTTTACTACGGGGATTATACCAAGCGAATCGCGCATCCTGATAAGTTGAGGCAATATTTTCCGGGCAGCATCCTCTCCTCGTTTCATCAAAGCGATGGCCGATTCGGTATCAAAGCTTGAAGCCGAATATCCGGAGATATCGGGTTTTATTAAAATATCGACATTTTTGCGATTCTTTTCACTTCGTTCGATCGACATCAGGCTGGTTAGCTGTGAAATCACATCGGGTATGGACCTAATTTTATCTTTCGATAATAAATCATCCTGAATATCAATGCCGATAATAATATCAGCTCCCATTTCGCGACAACGATCTACCGGGAAATTATTTACTATTCCGCCATCTACGAGCATACGGCCATCGATCTCGCAAGCTGCGATAGCCGCAGGGACTGCCATGCTTGCCCTGATAGCTTTTGGAAGGAATCCATTTTTGAGAACGACTTCTTCGCCCGTAGATATATCGGCTGCAATACACTCAAATGGAATAGGTAACTTCGTAAAATCAATTACATCATGATATCCATAAGTGAGAAAGGTGAAAAATTCCATTACATTCTGACCGTTGAGCAAGCCTATTGGGATACTGATTTTTCGCGTTTCAATTGGAAGTGAAATAAGATAACGTGATTGCTCCTCTTTGGTAATTGCGGGGGTGTATTCTCGTTTAAAGCTGTTGCTTAATAACTCCTCCCAATTCTGGTTTTTGATTATATTTTCAAGCATTGTCGCGTCGTAGCCAACGGCATATAACCCGCCCACAATACTGCCTACACTGGTTCCTGTAATAAAATCGACAGGTATTCCAGCCTCTTCAATCACTTTAAGCGCGCCGACATGTGCAAATCCCTTGGCGCCACCGCCGGAAAGAACTAAACCAATTTTGGGTCTTTTTGATGATTCTTGTGCGTGGCCAAAAAGTGAAAACGCCATTAAAAATGCAATAATTATCTTTCGCGTCACAATTCTATCAGTTTATATAACCTCACTCAGATTCCACTGCCAAAATAGTTAAATTCTCTGAATATTTGATATTTGTATATTTTAATAAACCTGATTTTACATGATTGGTCACATTTTTTTAAAAAAGATGGTTCCTGTATAAGGGTGTTTTAAGGACTGGCTGTCTCTTGAGTATAAAGTCCAATTTTAAATATTTAAGCCATGAAAACACAAACTATCCACTTCGTTAAAAGATCAACAATAATAACAGCTATTATTTTGATTTTTATGGGATTTTCAAGAACGGCACTTGCTTCTCCCGTTCTCCCAAAGTCAAACCAGCCTGATACACTGACGTACGTCCAATATAAGGGCTCGGTAACCGATCAGGAGACAAGAACACCACTTGCTTTTGCTGCATTAACATTAAATGGAACCAATATTGCAACGGTCACAAATTCAGATGGCGAATTTTCGCTAAAGGTTCCAAAAAATTTGACTGATGGAAAAGTAACGGTTTCATTCATCGGGTACAAAAACAAAAATTTAAGCCTTTCGGAATTTAAACCTGAAAAGACAAGGATTGAACTTGAATTGTTGGTTATTGCCTTGAATGAGGTTCGCGTTTTTCCAAAAGATCCCGAGTTGCTGATTCGTGCAGTGATGAATAAGCGAGCCGAGAACTATTTCAATGATCAAACCTTGATGTCAGCATTTTATCGTGAAACAATTAAAAAGAGAAGGACTTATGTTTCACTTTCCGAAGCCGTTGTCGAAATACATAAACAACCCTATATGTCGTCGCGAAGTGACGCAGCTCAACTCTTCAAAGCCAGGAAGAGTACCGACTATACCAAACTGGATACTTTGACTTTTAAACTTCAGGGTGGACCATATACCACATTATATCTGGATATTATGAAAAATCCGGAGATGATTTTCACGGAAGATATGATCGGCAATTATGAATTCAGTCTTGAAAACATTACGAAGGTTAACGACCGTCTGATTTATGTTCTATCGTTCAAACAACGTGCACACATTACGGAACCGCTCTATTTCGGAAAATTGTTTATTGATACTGAAAGTCTGGCAATTACAAGCGCCACATTTAACCTCAATGTCGAAAACAAAATGTTGGTCAGCGATATGTTTATTAAAAAGAAACCAGCCGGTGCCAAGGTTTATCCGACAATGGCAGCCTATCACATCGATTATCGCGAGAAAGATGGCAAATGGTACTACAGTTATTCAAGGGGTCAGATTACTTTCAAGGTTGATTGGAATAAGCGGTTGTTCAATACAATTTATGAATCAACTATCGAAATGGCAGTTACTGACTGGGAAAAGACAACTGATAAACCGGTAAAAATGGCCGATCGAATGAAAACCAGTGTTGTGATGACAGATGAGATTTCAGGATTTGCAGACCGTGAGTTTTGGGGAGAATACAATGTAATTGAACCGGAAAAACCGATTGAAAACGCCATAAAGAAAATTCAAAAGAGACTCGAAAAAACGAAAATGTAAAACTCGTTCATTCACAAACTCGAATTTAAAGTTCTATGTTCATTCCATATAATCAGCATGAAAAGCCCTGGAAATTCTTCCGGGGTTTTTCATGCTGATTATTTCACATCACCTCTAAATTTAACCTCTTTTTAACATCCTTTCCGGAGTCTTGCAAGTTTATGATTTCCGGAATGTTTATATTTGTAGGGTTTAACGATTTCAAAACTATTTTTTGTATCAAACTGTTAGTATGACAGCAACATTAATTTTTATTACCATTTAATACCAAAAAACGATGTTAATTTACAAAGTAATCGGAAGAGAAATTCTCGATTCTCGCGGGAACCCAACCGTAGAGGTTGAAGTTACACTTGAAAGTGGAATCATAGGACGTGCGGCTGTACCATCGGGCGCATCAACCGGCGAAAACGAAGCGCTTGAACTTCGCGACGGAGATAAAAAACGTTACCTCGGCAAAGGTGTTCTCAAAGCAGTTGAAAATATCAATACAACGATTGCAGAAGAGGTAGTTGGAATGAGTGCACTTAATCAGGTTGCATTGGATCGTAAACTGATCGAACTTGATGGCACAAAAACAAAATCAAATCTTGGTGCAAACGCCATTTTAGGTGTATCATTGGCTGTTGCCAAAGCTGCTGCGGCTTATCTTGATATGCCTCTTTATCGGTACATCGGTGGAACAAATGCCAAAACATTGCCAGTTCCGATGATGAACATCATCAATGGCGGATCACACTCTGATGCCCCGATTGCATTCCAGGAATTTATGATTCGCCCAATTGGCGCAACTTCGTTCCGCGAAGGACTTCGCATGGGTGCTGAAGTATTCCATAGTCTTAAAAAAGTACTTCACGATCGTAACCTCAGCACTGCTGTTGGCGACGAAGGTGGTTTTGCACCGGCACTTGCAGGAACCGAAGATGCTTTGAACAGCATTATTGATGCAATCAAAAAGGCTGGTTACAAACCGGGTCGTGCAGAAGATGGCGGTGATGTTTCAATCGGATTGGATTGCGCTGCTTCAGAATTCTACGAAAATGGCATTTATAACTATGCCAAATTTGAAGGCGCAAATGGAGCAAAGAGGACCCGTGAACAGCAGGTTGATTTTTTGGCCAACCTCGTTGCTAATTTCCCAATCGACTCAGTTGAGGACGGTTTTGATCAGAACGACTGGGAAGGTTGGGTAATGCTTACCAAAAAAATCGGTGATAAATGCCAGTTAGTTGGTGATGACTTGTTTGTAACCAATGTTGAATACCTGAAAAAAGGGATCGAATTAGGCGCGGCCAACTCTATCCTGATTAAAGTAAATCAGATTGGTACACTAACCGAAACGCTTGATGCCATCGAAATGGCTCACCGTGCAGGTTATACAAGTGTGACTTCACACCGTTCAGGCGAAACAGAAGATACAACGATCGCTGATATCGCTGTTGCAACCAACAGTGGTCAGATCAAAACGGGTTCGTTGAGCCGCACTGACCGTATAGCCAAATACAACCAGTTACTCCGTATTGAAGAGGAATTGGGCGAAAGTGCAGTTTATGGCGTTAAAAAAGTAAAGAAGGGATAATTAATTCCTGATATATATTGGAAAAGGTGCTCAGTTGGGCACCTTTTTTTGAGTTATATACTTTGAATCCAGTTTGCCCGTGCAAAACTGAAGAACAGAAAATATCGCAACGACGTTGCTTTTCAACATTTAAAAACTATCAGCTACAAAGATTTGGCTGCTACGCAGCCTTTCTTCGCAACGTAGTTGCCTGATCTTTGTAGAAATAAATGTGATCAGAAGACGAAGCCACATAGTGGCGATATCTATTTCAAGTCTTTGAACGTTAACAAGGTGTTGATGTTCTGATTCTACCGGTTATCCACCTTTTCAGGATAAAGATCATGGTTCATCATTCTAAATTCAGCCATCGCCACAAATTTGGTTTCAGGTTTTCCGTAATTGCAATACGGATCGATGCTGATGCCGCCGCGTGGCGTGAATTTCCCCCAAACCTCGATATACCTTGGTTCCATTAATTTGACCAAGTCTTTCATGATAATATTGACGCAATCTTCATGAAATCCACCATGGTTTCTGAAACTGAAAAGATAGAGCTTCAGACTTTTGCTTTCAACCATATTCACATCAGGAATGTAACTGATATAAATGGCTGCAAAATCGGGTTGACCCGTAATCGGGCATAATGATGTGAATTCGGGACAATTGAACTTCACCCAATAGTCGTTTCCAGGATGACGGTTTTCGAAGGTCTCCAATATTTCAGGCGTATAACTGAATTCATATCCCGTTGACTTTCCAAGGCTTTTTAAATCATCCATTATTCTTTGATTTTAAATATTTTACCAATCCCCTGTTTCTTAATTTGCACGACGGACAAGTTCCGCAACCTTCGCCCGAAATCCCATGATAGCAGGTGATCGTCTGATCACGCACAATTTCAAAAATGCCCAGTTCGTCAGCCATTTGCCAGATTTCCGATTTGTCGAGCCACATCAAAGGAGTATGGATATGGTACTCGAAATCCATCGACAGGTTAAGCGTCTGATTGAGAGATAGAATAAATTCATTGCGGCAATCTGGGTATCCGCTGTAATCGGCCTGACCGACACCGGTTATAATGTCGCTGATTCCATTCGCCTTGGCAAATACAGCGGCATAAGTGAGAAACAGCATATTCCTTCCTTCAACCAACGTGTTGGGCGGGCGGTGATCGGGCTGATTCGTTTCAACCTCCATCGCGTTATCTGTTAAAGAATTATGCGACACCTCGCTAAGCAAATTTATTTTAAAAATGTTCAGCTTTACTTTTGCTTCCGACGCAATTTTTTTTGCAGCCTCAAGTTCTACAATATGTCGTTGACCATAGTCAAAAGCAATCGCCATAACCTCATCAAAATTCTTTTTAGCCCAGAAAAGACAGGTGGTCGAATCCTGACCGCCTGAATAAACTACCAATGCTTTAGACATATACTTCAAATTTGATTGA
>Ga0302271_10001405_pt1 | contig 23100 bp, 19 predicted proteins | sample III_Bog_N1_1_FD_198767 | JGI IMG/M metagenome (GOLD analysis project Ga0302271, IMG submission 198767) | Peat permafrost microbial communities from Stordalen Mire near Abisko, Sweden - III_Bog_N1_1 | ecosystem: Environmental > Terrestrial > Soil > Wetlands > Peat | place: Sweden: Abisko... | reverse complement strand
TTGTTGTTGTTGTTGTTATTTTGGAAGTTATTATTGCTGTTAAGGAGGTAGTTCGTGTTACCTATGGTGTTGTCGAAAGCACTGAAGCTCAGAAGAGAAGAACTTGGATTTAGATTCGATGCATTCATAAGGTAGTTGTTCTGTTACGATTAAGCCGGATTGATTGTGAGATTATTCACTGAACTAAGTACAAACGGTACACCTGCTGAAGGATTCCCATTGCTGTTTGGGTTTTGCAAGTTATTACTGTTGCTATCAAGGTTTTTATTGTTATGAGAAGTTGTTTAATTCAGGTTATAAGTTGAGAGAATATTATTATTGTTGTTATTATTGTTTGTGTTGAGCAGATTACTGCTATTATTAGAATTCAAGTGCGGCAGTACAGAAGGTGAGTTATTCGCACTGAAAAAGTTATTATTCCCGTTTACATTTAAATTATTCTTTGGGCTGTCGAAGAAATTCTCTTTAATGTCTTTGACTGATAACAACTCGCTCGCCGCTGCGAAATTCGTGTAGAAATTCACATCTTCAGCTTCTTCTTGTATTCGATTATGCGGATTGAATTTGATTTAATCTTGCAGCACTCGTCTACGTTTACCTTTGTCTAGCAGCATTTACTGTTAGTTTGATGGTCGTTCACCGATGGTTTTGGATTTTATTTTCTAACTGCTGGAACAATTTTATCCCGACGATAAACGTTACAGGAGAATCTCCGTGTCGTCGGAGAGATTTTGTTTCATTGGTAGGAACATGCTCCGTGAGGTGAATCGTTCGAAATCGTTGTTCGATGAGAAGCTGTTGATGTTGTTGTTGTTTTGCTAGTGCGTATTGGAGTACGCGATGCTGTAGGATTTCGATTAGGATTGGGAGGAATTTTGTTTTTAGGGGATATAATAACCGTCTTCACCTAGATAGTTCATGCAATATTCGAGGATAGTCTAGTCATGCTGTCGCTGTAGTTCTTTGAATTGCTGAAAGGAGTGCTGTCGAATATTCCAGGAGTTTGTTTTTTTGGAGTTTTTGTTTTTTCTTCTGATGAATGTGGAATCCCTTTCTTCAGAATTTTGCAGAGCATCGAGATCGAGAACTCGATCTTTTTCAGGGACATAGAATACGGTATCACAGACATCACTAATATGACCACTTTATCCACATAACTCACACTCAAATTACTCTTTGAAAACAAAAAAATAATTTGCAAATCCTGCGAATTGCTGAGAAATGATTGCTTACAAGTGTATTCGTTGTTTAGTGCTTGTTGAAGGGAATCTCTGATCATAGCGAATTCTTCAAAGTCTTTTGTGGAGGAGAGTTGTTTTGTCAATGCTATGAACTCATCCCGAGGAAGACGAAGTAGCTAGCATGGAGATTTACTTGTAGCTGTGAATTCATTTGTTTATCCAGAAAAAAATGAACTCATTCCAAATATCTCACCGGTTTTATAGCTCTATTTGGAAAATTAAATGAATAACAAAAAGGGTTTAAATCATGTGGCCAAGCAGGATTTCTTGAATCAGAAGAAATGATGGCAATTTTGTTTTGGAATTCAATTGATTTACTCTGATTAGTTTATTTTTCTGAGGGAGAGTACACGATGTTGAGTGGAATAGTTCCACTTCCCCTTCGATAAGGAAGTACATTGAGAATTGCTGGTTCGATGATTAAGAATGAAACTACTGCTATTGCTAGGGTTGTTGCAGTTACGTTTACAGATTATTGTTGCTGTTATAAGAATATGCTGATGAAGGAAATATTGTTGTATTTGGAGGCACAAATTCATGGTGAAGGATTTATGGTATGGAATTGATTAATTAACGACTGAATCTATGCATGAAATTCTAGGAGAATCTTGAGAAAAAATATGAATTCAGTTGCAAGGTGACATTCCGAGGGAGAGATCGTATCATCTCAGCTGTCAATGATAAATGCTGCTCTTCGTTTGCTGGCTGAAGTGCTCGGATTATGCTGCTACGAAGATTCTTACCAACGCCTTATCGTTGCATGTACATGCCTAAGACTCGAAATTGCTCTTTTTTCTAGCTCCGTTCTTTACCGTACTTCCAATATTTCATCTAGACTAAATAAATAAACAGTAAAATGTTAGAAATGAAGATTTTTGTTGATTTTTGAGAAAAATATGGGGCTTAAATTTTTACGACTGAAAGCTAGCCAGAAGAATAATAGCAGAGTCATTAACCGAACAATCACAATGAAGAGCATATCTAGAACACTCTCATTAGCTCGTTGAAAGTTGCTTCCTAAAGATAAGATTTAGATTTGATATAACGCACAGACATACGCTTTTAAATACTCTGAATCCTAGACAAAAATATGTTAGGGAAATATGAAGCTATTGGTTGGTGAATATGATTGATTTTATTCGCAGGAGTTTTGATCAAGAAAAAGAGATAATAAACATTCGGTATCTTTGATTATATTTTCAACTTTATAGAAACTTATCTAAAAGAAAGAGGCAATTAAATTTAATTATTGTGTAATTTCGATTTTTGAGAGATTTTTATAGAATATCCCTCTTGCTTTGATCTCTAAATTATCCCTCCGAAAATTGAAAAAGATGTGCATTTTTTATGGAAAATAGAAACTACTTACCTGAACTTCAAAAGATTCTAGCCATGTTGTTGTGACACCTGCTGCTTTCTCCAAACGAGAAACATTCTAACACATTTACAGTAAACAGAAGAAAAAGATGTTGTTATTTTGACAGAATCAAAAAGTGGAAGTTCTTCAAATGTTTGATGTTGTTTGTGTGGTTTGCTTACATAGAAAGCAATGGATGTTGCATGAAGGAATAAGGAAAAGAAAAATGCAATTTCAAAGAACGCGAGGAACAGATGATACGGCCTAAGCATTGCGATCTTGGATGTAATTTTATTTCTAAGCGAAACGATCTTAACAAACTAAATCGCTTCAAGAATGTTTTCGAATCCTGTCGAATTCCCTATTCCATACGAGCAAATCGCGATCAAAGGGGAGATTAATGGAAGAATATCAAAAAGAATTGTAGATTTTTAGAAGACTAAGCTAAGCAGTGTTGATTTAAGGGAAATAAATGAAAACAAAGAAGAGTTAGATGCACTCTCTGCCTTTGGATTTCTCTTATCTTATGCTATCCAGATGATGAATACCAAATCAAGAATATAAGCAACCAACAGAGTTATTGTGAGCATCGTCGTTAATGCTGTTTTTCCACTTGAACTGTACCCAATAAATAACGCGATACTTAGCAGATACAGGCATATACTTTGCACGAGAATGCTCAAACATTCATATGTTGCGATAACCAATCCTCCAATACTGAGTTTCGCAGCTGTGATTTGTTTAATTTCATCAGCTCCTCGCATGTCACTATCTCTTAAGTTATAGTCATTCAAGCTGCTTGCCCTGAGCACAGTGCTCATGCTTAACCCTTTGTGGATAGGAATAAGCCTTTCACTGCATTAGTTTAACCCAGGTGCTATCAAGTCATTCACGAGTAAATTCTTAACCAGAAACTCGCATTTATGAGCAGAAAGATTATTGTTTCCAGCAGTCTCTTTGCCGTCTTGCTTTGTAGAAAAATCAGTAGTGTTTTTTCCAAGAATAAACCGAGGAGATCTACGAGAAAACATTGAAGCTCCCAAACCGATCATTTTATCATCTTATTAGTTCTTGTTATCTTAACCATCGTTGCTGTTGGATGTCTTGTAATTATCCTTCTTAGAAGAGCTTTGTAGGTTCTTTAAAGAATGATTGCTCATACGGTTGTTGCTGTTTTTCGAATTACTATTTGCATGTTCATGATCTCTGATGTCATCTAAGTCGATTCTGTTGTTACTATGGTTACTTTAGTTATGATTGCTACTTCTTTCGATAACATGATCTTGCATGGCACTCAAATCGAGTTATCGATGTGAATCTCTGATCATCTGTTTAGAAGTGAGTTCAAGTGAGAAATCTTCGAATTCTCCATTTTCTGCTTCCTTTGCAGGTAGCAATTCTAAATCATTTATGTTATCTCTCTCAAGCAATTCCCGCTTTTTTTATGTATTATGCAGTTCAATGGACATTATATCCTCTAATAAGTAAGACAAACCAAACGCTTGAGTAATAGATTTTATTTTATTTTTTTTTCAGTAGCGAATTAATTAGAAATAGGTTAAAGTAAATTTCTAAGTAGCGATACTTCCCATGGAAGAATAAGCAAATGTAAGGTTGCATATCAAATACTCCCCAATTAGCACAGGCACCTTTGAAGAAATATTCGTTTGAATGGTCAATTAATTGAGGAATTAAAAATAATAAATTTTTGAAAAAGATGATCATTGTAGAAGAAAAATATTTTTAAGAATGCCTAAGCAACAAAAATTAGCAGACACCTGATCGAAACTGTTATATCTAAAAGTAATTGTAATGGATTGTTTTTTTCATTCTTTTTATTCTTCAGCTTTTTCAAGTTGTTGTTTGTTTTGAATTTCATCAAGTGTTTTGAGGAAATATTTGTTGCTGATTTTGCCAAGATGCGCTGGATCCAGCCAGTGAAGAATCGCTTCTAGATCTTCGATTTGAACAGCTTGGAACTTTTGAATGAAGAAAGCACAGAGTTTGACATTTGCAATATAACCTAAGCAAAAACATACATACAAAATAAGGAATAATAATGTTAGCGGAGGGGAACTCCTTGCCAGAATAATAGCATTTACCTTCTGCATCAGTGATTTTTTCAAGTTCTTGAGATAAATCGATAGAATGTTCATCAGTGTGGATAAAATTAGATACTTTTTATAATTCCAACAATGGAAATTGTACTTATTTTAGCAGTTTAATCTACTCAATCGTTTTAGCATCCAGCGGTTTTGCATAGAAATGTCTTTTATTCCCATAATACTTGACTTTAGGTTGTCTCTCAGTCAATCCAATAACTAAATTAAAGGTCAGAAAGGGATTAAATATTAGCTGTTTGCTAAGTTATTCGTTTATTTTACTTGTAGGTGAATAAAGCTTCCTGTTAAGCGAGCACTTCTTATTGACAGTGGTTTCATCTGCAGGTGTACCACAGAAGAAGCATACCAATTAAGATTTCTACAGTTCTTAAGTGTAGTTATCAGCTAGCCTTTTAACACAAAAAAATACTATCAAAACACATTTTGATTCATTAAATTCACTTACTTTGCCCATTCTTGTATTTCTTAATTAGTTTATTCTTCAAAATCACTTGTTTCTGGAAATGTCTCTGGATTATCTTTTTCTTGAATCAGTTTCCAGATGATTTCGTCTTTCTATTAGATCAATATTTCATTTACATTCACAGACGCTAGATTCTCTCTGATCGCTTGTAATTCCCTTGGCAGATCATAAGGATACACATTTATATCCTCTACAATCAATACAAATAACACAGTCAATAAAAAAAAGAACAATTTGATCGACAATTTGAAAACTTGGAAATACTTTAAAGCGATTTGGAGACGATTTCTTGTACAGTATCGTAGATTTATCGTGATTAAAGCAGAAATGGCACTGGATTTGTTGGATCTTTAATGAGATCAAAAAATGTTGATCCAACTTAGTTTATCAAAGCTAATTGATTGTCAAGTTACTCAATATCATGCTGCAATATTGATAGCTTAACTCCTTCTGCGCTGCTTAATCTCTCAATAATTCCACCATATTCCACACGCGTGTCGCGTTCGATGATTGTTTCAACATATTTGATTTCTTCGATACGATATTCGACACGATGAAGTTGAGCACCAATCATTAAAGCCTTCTCTCGAAGGTTATTGTCAATAGAATATGCTAATTTCCCTGCTCTTTTGTTGAAAGCATCAAGAAGACTACTGATTCTGTGGATCTATCCAAAAAAATAATTAAAATGTTAAGGACAAACAATTTTTACTGAGTAAACTAAGATTATTTTCTGATTTTTACTTATGTATTGTGAGGTCCTTAGATAGTGCAATGCGGACAAACAGGTTCTTCACATGTCTCACAGAAATAATTCAATTGCTATCGATGGCGCAAACACCATCTCTCCCTGTTAGATTTTCAATAAGAAATAACTTTTAAAATATTCAAAACTAATTATTTTTAAAGTCTGTGTTTCGTCATGTTTTTTACTCTGGTTAAACGATAACGGAAGGTTATTCTGGTTATTTAGGAGGATTTTCTATTACTAAGGCAGCAGCAATGCCAGCTGCAGCAGGATCTTCTGCTATTTATCACACAAATTACTAAAGATATCACACCCATTTCTTAAATAATAGATTTAAACCTACCATGATGCTATTCCAGCGCTGATACAACACTTTCTTCATCAATCTTGACACTCTTCTTCTTTTCATCTTTTTTGTCTCCTTTCTTGCTGCTACTGATGGTGCTTTTGTCTTTCTTGCTTTCCTTTGTCTTATCAACTGATTTGTCACTCTTTTTCTTAGTATCCTTGGATTTATCCTTACTCTTATCCTTGTCTTTCGGCATTTTATAGATTTGATTCTATTGTGATTATTAATAAGCAAAACTCTTTTTTTTATTTATTTCAAATATATATCCTAAATCGTTGGGGGGGTAGCTATCACTTTGAATCTTCAATAGTAATAATAATTTCCTTAATGGACTAAGATTATTACAGCCAGCTCAGTCTAAATCCTGGGGGAAGCTAAGATAGAGATAAACAATCTTTTTCACTAAAGTCAACCACAAAGATTATCCTATGTACTTCCTCCAAACTTGACTGCTAACTACTCTCCTTAAAAGACATATTTTAAATCACTAATGTGAGAGCTCCAAAGCAATTCTTGCTCAGGAAGCTTATCGTCAGCTTCATATGCCTTAGAAACTGAGATTACATATTCATATCAATTAGGGCAGCAAACTCAACAGATGGAGCGAATCTCACAATCATTCTATTATCCCTGAAACAAAAATAACATACATGAATATCATCTAACTCCTCTAATTACATACAGAAACACTGAGAGCAATTTAATGACATATTGGAATAAGTCTGAGCAAAAGTTACTGATTAAAATGGTTGTGTTTGTGCGATAGACAAAATGAATACTCAACAAATATTATCAAGCATAAAAATTGGATAAAATAATCAATTCATTTTGTTCGTTATTCTGCAAAAGATTGAGCTGAAAAATATCAAAACCTTACTCTATCGGATTTAAGGATTTTGCGAATTAGGGTGCTTTCTTTTTTTAGGGGATAAGTATTTTGAATATTGTGTTGAATACAAAAGGGTAGAGATTTTTTGTTATTAAAAAAGTAGATTTAATTCTTGAATTCCTATTGATTTGTTTTTGAAGATTCAAATTACGAAACTGTTTTAGATTATCCCAGCGAATCAATAGAACCAAATCATAATAGAAAAGACAAGGAAAAAAAACAAAAGATTTGATGTAAATTGACTGATTCAATTAACAAAGGGTAGCAGATAAAGAAGAAGGAGAACACATAGACTGGACTTTGAAATTTACATCAAAATAAAGGATTATTGGGAGGAAAAGCAGAAAAGAACTCACCCAACCTCCAAAAAAGTTTAAAATCTATTAAAATAAACTACGCTGAACAAACATAAGAGAAGCAATCTCCATAGTTTAAAGAGAAAAAAGATAACATGTATCAGCAACAGTAGCAGTAGTAATAATAATAGTACAACTCCTACCCAATTTACGAAAATGATCAGCAAGGGCAGAAACAACCTAACAATAATTACTACTCATAATCAGGTTCTCAAACCTAACTGAAGTAATCAAGAGGGTATGAAGGGAATAACGCCCAAGGAGCTCAAGCAGGACAGCCAGGATATTCGACTAGCATGCCTTACCTTTCTGGAACTTAGAATCGTTAACCTTTACCACCAGTTAGATCAACTGAAGAAAGATAATAAATGTTCAAGCATGTTGTTCAACCTACTAAATCGTTAACACTTAGATCACAAGCAATATCATAATATAAAAGTGAGCAATATCTCATGCTTCTCAAGAATTCAAGGTAAGGATAAACACAATAAAGAGTTTACTGAGATTTGTTGTTAGGGGAAGATGAATAAAGTTGATTTTATTGTTATAGAATGCTGGATAACCATTTTGCGAAGAAAATCCATTCCGTTCCATGGATTGCATCTGGACTTGCACCTAAAATGTAATACCTTTTTATAATATTCTATTTCGCTAAACAGCTGATTGTTGTTCCTTTTTTGAATGCTATTTTCTCAGCAAATACGAATCAGACAGCACAGGCATAGCATTAACATTCGCTGAAACAGACTATGAGTCAGTTTTGAATCAAGAGAAAAAAGAAATCTAAAAATTACTCGCAGATGGGTTCAGAAATTGGAGTGAATATGAGAGAATCAGGGATGGAGAATAAGTCATCACGATTGAATATTGGTACCTAATATTTTTTGTTTATTGGAAAAAAGAAAAAATAATTGTTTTGAAATGGTTATTTTTTACAGCACGAATTGTCAAGATCACCAAGGAACAACTCGACATGATGAAAAGAAATACGAATACATCGCTATGAACTTGAAAAAAGAACTCCTTCGACATTACCCAGTGATCAAAGTCTACATGAAACCGCTTATCACAGAGGAACAGGATAGATCGATTTCAAACTAATATGCTAGGAGCAGACTTGGTGCGATGGAAGTTCAACTTTGCAGCAGCAAAAATGGCAAAATCGAAAAGAACATTTTGTTTTCAAAACTAAAAACCAAACAATGGCCATCAACACTTGCAGTGCTTAATGAAGTGCGTAAATACATGGGTACTTGCACTTTGAGAGTGAGTCTGTAACATGAGTTCTTCGATCCCTTGGATTTGAGTGAAGAGTAGAAAAGCAGTAAGGAGAATAAACTGCTAAATGTAGAAGTGATTCTGAGGCCTTTTAGAAGAATAAACTCAGCATCGTATTCTAGTAATAACCCTGTGAATACCTAAGGAAATGCTTCAGGGTATGGCACTACACAATCTCAATTTTTAGTTGATAATACAGCTAATAATGAGCAGAGAACTCTGCAGGATTTAACATCCATTAAGAGCCGCCCAGCTAGCGGAGTAAGACGATCAACAAATCGTCCAATGAGTGCATAGAGTGCTTTCACTGTTTAAAGCTACTCAAAGTTACCTTAAAAAGAAGGATTTGCACCTCATGGAAGTAGCATATTGATCAAAGAGAAAACCAACCAAGCTGGAGAAGCTGTTTTCAAAGATCTACCCTTGGATGTGTACACTCTTGAGATAAAAGAGACAAATGACTTCAGAGCTGCCAGAGATTAAATTGATATTTTCAAGAAAGTTAAAGATCAAACACAAGGATCTTAGTAGCAACCACAAGAATCCAAGTAAGTTGATCACTAAGTGCATCTCGAGCACGTTGAGCTTACTTTCGCGAAATTCATCTTGGATCCATTACCCAATCCTGATGCAATGCCGAAAGAATGTCTCATCAGAGTTCTCAAAGAAGGTGATGAAGATAACGAATTAGAAGGGAAAATCACCAAGGAATTTGAGACAACTCTCGACCCTGGATATTACACAATAATAGTCGAGCATCCTATTTGTGGAACGATTCGTTAGTAGCATGAATTCTAATTTGGTAACTAAGAGCTTAAGATTTCATGGGCTGGAGCGCAAGCACCACAAGAAAAATCTTAACAAAAACCAAAAAGACCAGGTTCAGCTAGACCTTAATCTGGGAACAGTAATTCCATCAAGGAGCTAACTATTTAAATCATCGATGCAAGAAATCAACGAGAGCTCATTCAGGATTGCAAAATAGAAGTAATAAATCTGAACGGGAGGATTTTTAACTTTTCCAAATAACCAAAAAGCAACTTTATTTTAAAAACTTTTTTCTTTTTTGATAACTGAAAGATCAGCGATGACATAAAAGGAAAATAGTCATATTTGACAGACAAAGAAGGAATTTGCGTTATTAAATTAGAGGGATTCACTAAAGGGTTCCTTAAGATCACACATGAAGGTAGCAAAACATAAAATAGTTTATTGGGATATTTTTTTAACAATATTTTCTTAGATTTCTTGGAGATAAACGAGGAGTATGGCCCAAGCACGATGAATATCAATAAAATGAAAGATTTGACATTTCCTTTGATCCGTAAGCCTCAGTCAGACAATGAGATAAATCTTCTTATGTTCACGGATACTGAAAAGAAACTAATGACGATTCATGTTATCGCACCAGATGGCACATCATCTTCGACATCTAAAAAAGATGTGATCATCGATAACAACCAAGAAAGCTCTTCACTCATCAAAATCAATAAAGTCAAAGGTAATCAATCAACCAAGCACATCCACAGAGATTTTTCTTTCCTCATTTTTGAAATATTATTTGAATTTTGTTATGATTTAAACAAAGAAACTCACGGCGTTTACAGAATCTTCGCTAAGATCCATGATTTATCCTTGCTATCTCCTTAGTTTGTGAAATTCTACGTGATCGAATCTGCAACTTCAATGGATTTCGTTGAAGTTCCTAAAAACCATCCAACTCTTCATGGAACTGAGATCTATTGGGATATTGGAGCACTCTTTGGTAAATTAAAATGAATTTTATTCTATTTCCCTAAAGATTGGTAACGAACTGCATCCATAATTATTTTTCTTTTTAACGATCAGTACCTGAGTGCAAGTTTGTTGAAATAAACGCGATTTAATCTTAGTAAGTTACCCAATTCTAGGATCTCTAGGCATTACAATAGATTACAGATGCTCTAACGAAAGTCAAAAAGAGACCTAGCAGTGCTAAAGCCAACCCAGAATTACGCACTTTACTTGGTAAAAATAGGGCGTTTTTTTACCCAAAAATGATAAAAAATCTTGGAATTTTCAAAATTGTTTACATTTATTTATTTTTTGGACAACAATTTAGGTTTCCCTCTAGATGATCCTAAGGTGTTACAAAACAACAACGATTTCTAAGTGCAAAGAGAGTAAATTGTCAGCAGCATAACGAAGAACATCTTTAACGGGAAAGCAAATGACTCGATTGATCATTTAATTCACTCTGCATTGTTAACGAGTGGATTATACAGCTTTAATAAACTCAAAGCTAAATTTGAGAAAATGTCATTCCCTGAAAAAACTTCACTTGCATAGCTAGATTCTTCCCTCAAAGAAGTCAAATAAGAGTATGAAGAAGACGAAGATGAAGATGATGATGGATAGGATGAAATGATATGACCAAGGAAATTAAAAATAACTTTAGATATTTACTTTTTTGTTGTAAAAAAGTATTCAATTTGATGTCTTCTATGTAGTTTCATATAAAAATCAATATTCTGTAGGGTTTTTGCATTTCAGAGGAAAGAAAGTGAGATTTTCGAAATAATTTATTGTCCAAAAATTATTCTAAAGCAGAAAAACCTTTGGTAATCATTTGTCTTTTAAGTTAATTTATTCATTTTGAGTTGTTTCTGTTTCTCTTCCTCTTTCTTCACTGTTTTTGTTTGCCTTTATTGATCCACTTCACAAAGAACGCAGGCTCTATGTCTGCGTAGTCTTGCACAAAGGCATGGTTCTAAAAAATCATATATAAGAAACTATTCTGAATGTTATGCTGTTTACTTGCAGATCTGAGGCATTTGATCTTTTCCCACTTTCCCTTTGCAGCCTAAAAAGAATATTTTCAAAAATATTGAATCAAATAATAATACAAAGTTATCCCAAAATTGCCAAAAGGCCTACAGCAAAACTGTCTCCTTACAGTATTTGTATGAAATCTTTTATCTCAGGTGAGAACTCCTCTGGTAATTGTGGAATCGATCCTGAAGTTATCATATTTATTAGATCCCAGTATCCCATCCCTTAAAATGGCATTCTTCCATGCGCTAACTCAAGAATCGTAATCCCTAACGCCCATAAGTCTGTGTCTGTACTGTAATTATTCCCTGTTAATCTCTCTGGACTCATATACTATACAGTGCCGACCCATGAGTTTCTCGTCGAAAGTGTGTGGTTAATCTTTCCACTTACACCAAAATCAGCTATTTTTACAATACCACTTGAATTCAACAGCAGATTAGATGGCTTGATATCACGATGGATCACCTTCATAGTCTTATGCAGATACTCCAAACCTTTTAAGACCTAAGAGAACATAATTCCCAACATGAATATCTCATAAAGAACACTAATAAAGCTAAAGAATTTAGTTTTTACTTGATGTGTGATGATCCCAATGATAACTTCAGGTATTTTCGAGAATTTTTTAACAAGATCACCTAACGTGCCCATGTCCATGTATTCCAAAGCAATTGTTATTTTTCCTTACTGTTTTAGAACAAAAACAGCACAAAAGACCATAAGATAATTTCTTTAGTTTTTTGACCATATTTTTATATTGTTTTACATCAAAGCACGCCCCATAGCATTTGATAATGTGTTCATTCGAGCAATGTATAAGCGTATTGAGTTCTAAGTTAATTTGTTTCTTGAATTACTCATCCGTATGCAGATTAATATACTTAAGTGCAAACTCCAATCCAGTTTTTTCATGAATCCCTCTTTGTACCGTTCCAGACGAACCATTCCCAAGATATTATATTGTCTTTATTTCACTGATTTGCACTAAACACAAGTGATTATTGTTATCATCGACTTCGATTTTATTGCTGTTATTGAGAATATTTTCTTTTTCTTTCTCTTTTTGTTCTTTTTCCTTTTGGTATTATTCTCGCTGTTTCTCTTATTGCACGGTAATCTATTTCTTCGTTAACGGTATCTTGAATCCATCTTTGTCAGTTTCAAGTTCTAATTTGTTAAATCGTTTCTGACACTCTTCCATATGGGCTTTCTCATCGATTACTTCGTTTTCAACACTCATGTGACTTTAATGAGAATCATAAGATTAATAACTGCTTTGAATGCTCATGCCTTTTTGGTTCAATACGAAGTTATCACCGATAAATGAACCCTCCATTGACCTAAAAGGCAAACAATCAATCAAGCATCAAAATAATCCAAAAATATCTCATAACAAAAAGTGAAATCTTAGAATGTATCTAAATAATTAGAAAAATATCTCTATCTCCATATTATGTCTTTGTTTTTTCTCTTTTTCAAATTAATTCCTGACATATGATCATCTTCATCTTTGTGCTGTTGTTGCTGCACTGATAGCTGTAATCCTTCTAATGTTTTTTTCCTCTACAACTGACTCATCACTAGGAAGAGCGAAAATACAAACAAATCAATTTCACTAGTTTTAATAAACCATACGACTCTCAAATCTATTCCCACACAACCTTTTGATCATCGATTGATTGACTCCAAATTAAAAACAAAAAACACTACTATTTGCAGGAAAAAAAACATGGAAAGAATGAATGTTTTCAAGGATCATTTTAATTGAATTTTAACCTGAATTTTGAGTTCTTTTCTGTTGGAAAATAAGGATCAAAAAGCAAACAAATCAGGCTCAAATAATGGATTTATTCATATTTTCACTCAAAAGTTGAAAGAAAAATGAGTAATTTTTTGAATTGTTTCATTTTAGTTATCAAATCTGTTAGTGGTTTTGCTGAAGGGAATTCTTAGCTCTTTTGAGCCTGTAGCAAACTAACACAATCAAATTCAATTTTGATTGTTTTCTCTCGTACATTATTATCCTTACGACTGGCTTAAAATTTTGATCTTGAAATTATTAATATCCCCCCTAAAAGTTGCATTCCACCCAAACCCTTAATCATAATACAAAATGACTGAATCTAAACAACCTAAAACCATGAACAATTTGACAATCAAAGATATTTAAAACACAGAATAATACTTCCCTCATGAAAGAAAATTCTATGTTGGCTAGGGAATTTATACACTGCCTAACTTACCGAGCAGCTCTAGTAATAAAGATGCCAAAAATGCATTCATAACAACAATCATAAATTCGTCTTCCTCATCTGCAACATAAGCGACAAGCAAAGAGCCAAATGCATATTTGTTTCGCAAATAAAATAGAGGTAAAATTAGAGAATCATCTCAGGAATAGTAACATAGTATGATTAGCTAATGTTCTGAGTAAAATAAGTAGAAAAACGAGGAGATTCTACCTCCTATTTTGCAACTTTCTTCCTCGAGAAATGATGTGATGGATAATTATCAATTAAATCCTCCTTAACTTACCTAAGAACAACTCGGATTAGAAGGATCATAAGAAGATCATGTATCGGAGGGGAATTATTACAAGGATTAGAACAGTATCAGGAGCAAGCGCAGCATTAAACCAGTTATTCAAAGTAATATTTTCTATCTCTCTCTTGAGTTTTCTTGATTCTATTAACGAATTCTTTGTCTGTTTGTTTGATTTTTGACTTAGTTTGGAATAATCCTGATAAAACTAATACTCTGCATGGAAATATCCCTAAACAACCAAAAGAAATCACTTAAATGGCTACGATTCCAGAAATTCCATATATCTCTAATGAGACTTAAACTAATTCTAACATACCAAAAAATTCTCTGAAAGCTTGGAGCAATGAAAATTCATCACCTTCTGATCGTTTCCACGTCAACAACAGTATGAATTTATTGGAAACAAATATGAAAAATTATCTTCTAACAACAAATATTTTAAATAGGCCAAGCAAATTAAGAGAATCTGAATGCATCCAGCAAAAGTTAAAGGGAAAAACATTCTAAAAACGAACATGAGTTCCTTATGGAATAACTAAATTCAAATAAGAATCTTAATTCAGTTCGTAGTTATCGCTTTGATAAGGGATCCTAGGACAATTCTGCTTCAATTAAATAATATCAATCGAACCAAATAACCTAAACTGGCCATGATAGCCCTAACCACATAAATGAAGGCCCTCCTGAATAGAAATTATTCACAATTATGTAAAGAAGTGTAATTGTTCAAGGTAGTAGATCTCCTCTCTAGCAGTCATCAAAGAAATTCTAATTGATACCTGGAAGATCAACTTCTCCTTCTTCTAAATTTTACTACAACAACACAAACAACAGTATTTATTCTTCAGGATAATTGAAACATGAATCACTTAGCAATTTACTGCCTAAAAATATTGGAAATACTCTAAATAGGATAAATTATCATAGCACTTTACCTGAAAGAGCATCTCAGACCTTTGAAAAACTGAAGGGAAAAAGCCCAAACCCATCAAAGAATTCCTCAGAAAGACAAAGTGATAGTAATCTTCAGCTTAACTCTTCCAGGAGATATCTCAAATCGTTGAAGGAATCTCCAGAATTATAGCAAAATGTCTAAACCACTTCCAAAGACAGCACATTTGCTATAAATAACTTAAATTCAACTTTAGTTTAGCTATCCAGTTCGAATAGCACTGGAGATCTTCTACTTACCTAGCCAGTCAATAAAGCTAATAGCTCTAAATCATTGCTTGAAAGGGTAGTTGCATGCCCTACAATTACGAATATTCTTTAAGGATAAAATCAAGAAGAATAAATACCTCTCATGTCTCACCTTAGCAAAACTCTTGGATCTTCTTCATCTCCTTCATCGTATTTCTAAAATAGAATTCCATAACAACCTCAAGTATCCTAATAGAACTATGGATAATCAAGTGTTCGTCATAAAAGTGAACACCAAAACAACAGAACTAGCAGCATCACCAATCATATCAAAAATGATGAAACAAACTAAGCTGTGAGTGATGAATACAGTATTCGGAAAATTGTATTTAATAAAAATGAAAAAATCAATAGAAACAATGGAGAGGATCAATCTGCAGATCCTGAGATAATTAAAGCATTACAAAGCAGGGTATTGACGATCACCTAATAAGCGGAAGAAGGTGATGAACTCAGGGTGTATCTACGTTAATTGGAGTAGTAGTAGAACAGTGGTTCTAAATCTCCAGATTAGAATGACCAAAATAATAACTTCAGCGAAACCCCCAATAATGCATAGCCCACTACCATCAAGAAGCATATGACAGAAGTCAAGAAAATCCTTGATTAACTTAGAGGTGGAGATTAATCGTTGTCTCTGCCAAAAGAACCAGTCTTGAGGCTGTAAAGAAATAGTAAACACAGCATCTCACTTAGAACCCTGAACAACCAGTCGGTAGATAGCTAGCAGAAAAGAAACTAGCGGTAGTACTTAAGAGATCTAGAGAGGTTCGATTCTTAATTGGAGAAAAATGATGAGATTTTCGTTAAGGAGCTGTTTTATAAGATCCAGGAATTCCTTGACTAAGTGAGTTCGATCAAACGAGCTAGTTCTTTAATCTAGCAGATTCGAGGGTTCAATGATCTAATCAAGTAGATCTTATTCTTCGACGATGAGATTCGCTCTGATTTTTCTTATCAAGTTCTGGGAAAACAAATTCTCTCGGTGATGCATTTCCGGAATATGAAGAAAGATTCCGACGAAAAAGCCTCGAAGATCAGGAGAATGGGGGTCAAACCACAGCTGACCCAAGATTATCTCAAAGAGCTGCAGTTCTTCTATAAGAATCTCTCAGAATATCTTTAGGAGAGAGACTTCAATCATAAACTTGCCATGCAGTCTCGATATCTCCAGGAGTACCAGCAGATCCACGACATCCTCTACAAGCACATCTTAGAAACAAATGAAAGCAAGCAGAGTATGAAAACTAAATGCTTCAACGAATTAATGATAGGACAAGAATCGGGTGTGCCTAGCTTTGCTATGAAGAATCTCCCTCTGGAAAACATTAAAGACTTAGAGAAGAAATGTGGCAAATTCGAGCTGATTAGCCAGTACGTCAGGGAGAAAGATGCCTAAATCAACAATTTATGCAAGGTCTATACTAATATCTGAGCTTTACTGCCATGCCATGCTCAGTTATGTCTCCCTTAGATCTTTTAGATAACAATTGGGGAAAAACTACATTTTAGCACCTTTTACTTCTCATATATTTGCATTTTTAGGTTAGGGAACTAGAATCATTAAGGGTTATTTGGCATAATCAACCCCAAGATCTCTTGTTTTGTTAGTTCCTTTTCCCTATTATTCCCCCATTTCTGATTCTTTTTCATCTTGTTTTGTTGTTTTATTTTTCGAATTATTTTTATTATTATCTTCGCCGTCAACATTGTTATCGCATTAGTCATTTATAATTACTATTCAATCCAAGAATATCAATTATAATATGGCAGTGATGATCGTGTTGAGGGGGGCGGTAATAATGATTGTATTCGAACTTTTAGAAGAATTTCAAGAGATTATTTTGCTTTTTTTGATTGTGAATGCATGTTGATATGTTTGCATATTTGTGTTAAGAAAATCAGAGAATTATCATGAAAAAGGCTTCTAATTTATCATATTTTTGATAAATCTATGAGCAACAGATTAAATTAAAAGAAAATTACTAATCTCTTGGGTTTATTTAGTATTTTTCTTTCAATTCGTACAAAAACATTTTAAATTTAGAAGGAAAACTACAATTGATATCATTTGTTTAAAAAGTTAGAAATTTATATAGCTAAAGGCTACCTTTACGGAATATTGAATCGAAGGAGAATTTAGCTTTGAAACTAAAGCAAAAAGAAAAATGAAAAAGCACTTTATTGACTATTTCATCTTTCTTCAGAATTATTTAGAGTTGAACTACGATTTTTATTCAAAATACCCATATATATTTCATCTTATGGATACTAATTCTAAAAGAGGATAACAAAAGTTGATTTTCTTATTTTTTTTAGAAAAAATCTTCTTAAGTTAGAATCTGAAACAATTAAAAAAAGTCAAAGAGAGAGAGAGAAATAGTTGGCTTTGACCAAAAGAATTAATGTAGGATCTCAAATTTCCCATTTGATTTATTCATTTTGACTCATAGGAAAAGAATAAAGAAATAACACTATTAAAAATCTTTGAGTTGTTAAGGCAACACTTAAAATGCTAATTAGATGGGATATGTATTACTTCTAGAATGAATGTCAATCAAATCAATAAAGAAAGATAAAATCAAGATTTAGCATTAATTCACGGGAAAGTTTCTAAATTCTAAAGATTTAAGTTGAACAATTGTACACATATCATCATGGGTAAAAGCAGTACATTGAGTTTTACTCTGCTCAAAGAGAAGTTTACTTGGTTTAGATTGGATGTTCTTCCTTTCATTTTTATCCACTCTGCAGTGCTCTATTGGTGGTATGATTCACCTGAAGACGATGACGTCTATCCTAGATTAGCGTTCATTACTGCGATTTTCTTCCATAGCATTGCATATCTTCTTGGACACTGGTCACAAAGAATGAAAGCTAAAATTCAATATTCCTCATTTGGAAATGATAAATCCGAAGATGCCCTTAATTCAGCTACCTTCGTGCTAGTCCGCTGGGAGAAGAAAGATGTGAGAGTTACCTACGAAATCGTGCCTCTAAAATACGATGTGGAGCACTCAATTTTCTTCATAAATTTCACAGAAAAAAAGTACATCTTTGACGAAAACAAAAAGGAATTCTATAGGCTAAAGCCTCAACTAGTAGGATTCACTATTGGAGATTTCTAAACAGGAACAGCAACACAAGACACTACTCATTTCAATCTGAATAATCTTGACATTCCCATCAGAAAATTCAAAGATGTCTTCAAGGATCAAATTATGGAGTAATATTAGCTTTTCAAATCCTCTTTTAAGTTAAAAATGATTTTGACTTTTAACTTTGTATCTTTTAGACCATTTTCATTCTTCCAGCTTTTCAGTGTATCTCTTTGGCTGATGGATGAGAATCGTTTTTACTCACTTCTTACCTTAGGTATGCTCTTCATGAGTGCGTTCACAGTAGTTATCCAGCGCATGCGAACAATGATGATGCTCCGATAAATGAAATTGCAACCACAATACATTAACGTATTACGAGATAAAAAATGGACTAAACTTAGTTCTGAAGAGTTACTTCCTGGGGATATTGTGCAGATCCAAACAGCTGAGACAATCAAATCTGCTGAGGGCTAGAATGCCATTTCAGATGAAGAATATCTCAAGCAACAAATTCCATATGCACATTTGTTTCCTTAGAAATTATTTATGACAGAAAATAATCAAAATTCAACATCTTTCAAGTGTCTCCCTTGTGATATGCTGCTTATCTCTGGTAACTGTGTTGTCAATGAATCAGTTCTCACAGGAGAGTCTGTACCATAAATCAAAGACTCCATTGAAAAGGTAAAATACTTTTATGCCTTCCAAAAGGTGTTTTTGCTAATTCTACTGCTGTGATTCCATTTTAGATCCATGGTGAGGAACTATTAGACGTGAAATCGAAGCATAAGAACTCAGTTTTATTCTGTGGAACAGAAGTAATTCAGTGCTTCCCAAATGAATCTTACCCTTCATCCATCAAAGTTAGACCTGATAAATCATCTTGCCTTGCATATGTTTTAAGAACAGGCTTTGACACTTCAAAAGGAAAACTCATCCGAACAGTCATCTTCAATAATGAAAATGTCTAAATCAAGCAGAAAGATGCCTTTGCTTTAATTTCGATGCTCTTGGTTTTCTCCATCATTTCTTCAGCTTATGTACTTATCAAAGGCCTCGAAGATCAAGAGAGAGATCGTAATAAACTCTTCTTACGCTGCATCCTCATCATCACCACAGTTGTTCCACCTGAACTCCCGATGATCTTAACAATCGCTGTGAACACTTCCCTTCTTTATCTGCAACGTAAAAAAATATTCTGCACTGAGCCATATCGAATTCCTTATGGAGGAAAGATCACAACTTGTGCCTTCGATAAAACTGGAACGTTAACGAGTGACACATTGAAATTCAAGGGGATTGTAGATTCCACCGAGCATTATATGAACTTGAAGTCAAAATAAGAAGCGTCCATAGATGCTTAATCAGTTTTATCTGGCTGCCATTCGTTACTCTAAACTGACAAAAAACTGCAAGGTGATCCAATAGAAATATTGTTTTTCGAGGAAAGTGAATGGACATACAACTCTGGCTCTAAAATAGCCAAGAAAAAAGGTGTAGAATGTCGCATAATTAATCTTTTCCCTTTTAGAAGTGATCTAAAACGTATGTCTACAATAGTTTCATGGGAAACCGAAAAAACAGGGAAAGAATATAGAGTTTTATGCAAAGGTGCACCTGAAACGATCGAGTAACTATTAACAACTGTCCCACCTAATTATGAGCAAGCTTATAAGCACTACTCCAAACTCGGATACAGGGTTTTAAGTCTTGCGTATGGTAAGCTTGACAGCAGTTTAAATTTCCAAGATGTCGACAGGGAAAACATCGAAAAGAACTTAACATTTGCTGGCTTATGCATCTGCGATTCGCCTCTTAAGTTTGACACCAAATAATATATCTAGATTCTCTAGAAAGCAGCCTATCGCTTGCTCATGATTACAGGAGATAATATTCTCACAGCGATTGCAGTGTCTAACAAACTTGACTTCGGTCCACATGCAGCGTTAACTCTTACCACAGATGATGGAAAGACGTTCCATTGGCTCGATCACGATGAGAAACAGTAAGCAGCAACAATTACCAACTCGGTTCTACGTACACTTACTAAATCCCACACACTTTGCATAATCGGGCCAACTATTGAAAAAATGATCAAGAACACACCGTTAGATATTCAAAAGATTGTCTATTAAAACGTTTAAATCTATGCAAGAACTTCACCTTATCAGAAAGAGCACGTGATATTCACTCTTCGACAAGCTGGAGAGCACATGTTAATGTGTGGCGATGGCACAAACGATGTTGGAGCATTGAAAAAAGCAGATCTTGGGATTGCTCTTGTTGGAATTAAAGAAGATAACCCAGAAGAGCGCAGAAAAGAAAAGGAAAAGAAGAAAAAACTGCAAGAAGAACTTAGAAAAGGTAAGTTTATATTTTGAAAATAATGATTTTAAATGACATTTGTTGTCCTTAGACCCTCGGAAGATGATGCAGCATATGAAGGAATAGTAAGAAAAGAAGAAAAACGGACTGATTGTTTAGGAGCAAATCGAATACAAAGTCGGTGATGCTTGCATTGCAGCTCCCTTCACTAACAAACACTCTAATTCAATTCGATGTGTCATTATTCTCCTTAGATAGGGTATTTGCACTCTCGTTACAACGATCCAAACCTACAAGATATTGGCTCTCAGCTCTATTCTACAAGCTTACTATCTGTCAGTGTTAAATATGGAAGCACTGAAATTCTCTGAAACGTAGCACACGATTCTAGGTATAACTTCTGCGATTGCGTTCTATTAATTCTCGAACTCCAAGCCACTTAAGCAGATCTCATCGGTTAAACCAGTTAGCACAATCTTTGAATCATATTTTGTGCTTTCTGTGCTTGGATAAGTTAGTCTTCACTTGTATGGAATCATGAAATCAGTCGAAATTGGACTGAAATATTCTACAAAAGAAGATCTAGCTATCACTCATGATCAAGAATTCAAACCAACGTTCTTAAACACAACGATCTTCCTTTTCAACTTGCTTTCTTAGACTTGCATTTTCCTTTTCAACAACGGCGGAGAACCCCACATGGAAGGGTTCTCAAAGCATCCTAAATTCTTTAAAATTCTCATAGCTTGTTTAGTGGGCTCATTCTTGTTTGCAGCGAACGCTTTCCCAGAGCTTTCTGTGTATTTTGAATTGCAGTTTGAGGGAGTACCTGAGCAAGCGAACATTGAACTCGCTGTTCTCTTTGGAATTGTAGCAGTTTTCAACTATGCAATAGAAATGGGACTCAGATATCGAAAATTTGGAAAGTTATTCAATTGGATATGATGATATTCCAAATACTGTATTCAAAAAGTGCATTAGATTCATCATTACTGTATTTATGTTAATGCTAGTTTGACAAAAGATTATCAGAAAGTTATTCCAATATGTTGTGATGCAATAATTTGACCTTATTTTTTTAATTTTTCTGCTGAGAATGTGATATTTCTAAACTTAATTTCTAATAAAAATATCAGATTAATAAAACGAGCTAAATATCTTTCTAGTTCTTTCTTTTCTTTCGTTTGCCCATTTGATATTTGGTCTTTGTTTTGGAATGCTTTAAGAATATTATGTTTTGTTGAATTGTTTCCTCCTTTCCAGCTGAATTTGTTTATTTTTGTCGAATTGTGTGTTTGATTGAAAAACAAGCGAAAATAATATTTCAGGAGAACATGCAAAAAAGAACACGCAATCATCTACGATCATCAGCAATAAATTTAGCGTAGAGAAGGGAGTCTTTAGCGATTTCTACATTGAACATTGCGTAGCAGACGAAGAAGATCAATGCAACGAAGAATAAACTGAACCAGGCTCTCAAAGTGTAATATTGAGCGTCAACTTATTGAGCAGCCTGTAATCAAAAGAGAAAATGTTAGATTTGCAATAATCAAGATTTTAAATAGTTTTACGGTAGGAACATAAGCTAATTTTCTGCCTTTTTTGCTAACAGGGGTAGCAGCAGCTAAAGAGAAGAAATTCTGTTCTTCCTCGCCTTCAGTGAAGATAATTTATCCGAACGATTTGTTGTTCTAAACTTCCTCGAAGTGAGAGAGCACCTTAGAAAGAAAAAAAACACAATCGATAAAGTTAACGTTTCGACAAGAATTTATGTAAACTACCTTAGAGACAGTCTATGCAAGGATATCCTTAGCAACAGTCATTTCTTGAGTATTCAACACAGACTAAAGGAGAGATAGGGATGATACTTCAAGAGCCAAGAAACTAGAAGTGTCTTTCTTGAAAGCAGAAGCGACAGTCTAAAGACCGCACATTTCTGAGAGGAAAGAAGACAATTAAGATTCATTATCATCAGTGAAACTAATAGAAGATGTTCCGTCTTAGTTGGAGATAGCTTTGTTAGCATATGTATAGTTGGGGCCAATAGCTTTGTTGACACATTTAGTGAAGGATTCACCTCTGTGAGTTCTGCTGGATTGTTTATCCTCAATGGTAATTCTTCCAGATTAGTCAACTGCAACAGCTAAACCGAAATCATCAAAGATGTCACCTGCTCTTTTGTCCTAAGAGAACAAGTAGAATTCCTTTTTCTCTTGAGTATCTTCCTCGTTGTCAGACAAAGCATCGACAGAGTTGAAGAGAGACTCTGGGGTTTCTGTTGTATAAATACACAAAAAGAAAATTTATGATTG
>Ga0302271_10001404_pt1 | contig 23105 bp, 14 predicted proteins | sample III_Bog_N1_1_FD_198767 | JGI IMG/M metagenome (GOLD analysis project Ga0302271, IMG submission 198767) | Peat permafrost microbial communities from Stordalen Mire near Abisko, Sweden - III_Bog_N1_1 | ecosystem: Environmental > Terrestrial > Soil > Wetlands > Peat | place: Sweden: Abisko... | reverse complement strand
GATTCCATTTCTTCTTCTTTGATTGGATCCATTAACTTTTTAGTCTTTTTATCTCGACCATACTTCGCAACAGACGGGTAATATGTCTCGATTGCGTCGTCCTCATCATCTGAAGAAAACATTGCTTTCTAAGCCTTCCTGTCATTTCCCTCAAAATCTTCCTCATCATCTTCTTCGTCTGTTAGATCCATTCTTGTATCTTATATCTCTGAATCCACTGAAATACACATTCCTCTGTTTCTCTTCGCTGCTTCATTCAATCTTCTGAACTGCATTAGAACATCCTTGCTAGATAGCAGTTTATTCAATTCTCGAGTTTCAGGATCGTTGCATTGTGTGTAGCTGAATTTTTCACTTTCCGATTTGAAATAATCTTCATGTTCAATAGTCTCTTTGTCATTTCCGTTAGAGTTCTTGACAACGTCTTCCCCATCGAAGAGCCAATCATCATTTAGTCTCCTTTTCTTCTTCAAGCTGTCATTCTATTAATCTAGCTGTTATTATTTTTGTTTTCTGATTTTCTTCTATTTTTCAGATTCTCCTTCGATGGTTATTTTTTTCTGCAAATTCATCAGACAATCGTATGAGAATGCACTTGATCTAAGTTCTTTGGATCCACTTGGATCAGTGTGCAGCGATTTAAGCACCGCTATGATCTATGTGATCTTATCCTCAACTTAATTACCAGTCTTGATGATTTTTTGCAAATAATTCTAAACGACTCTTTCAATGATTTCAAAGCATAATCTAGTCTCCACGAAATGCAAGTTAGATACTAAATATCTCATAATCTCTTTCCCAGCTGTTCGATATCGATCATCTAATGCTACGAACCATTCTCTTTCACTGAGATTCTTTACCATAGTTGATACATCGATAGATTCAAATTGTAATTTTTCTGGTAATATTCCTAGTTCGATTTGTTGTTTGGGTTGTAAAACGTGCTGCTATTCAGGTGAAGATTCTGACGTTTTCTAAGCTGAAGAATGTGAGTTATAAGGCGAAAAAGATGAAACTTCTTGAATCTATGCAGAAACAATTTAGGATTGTTTTGTTCGTTTTTGTTTTTTTTGTGTATTCATTTATGACTCTTTAGTAGCAGATTTTTAGTCTGCCATTATCTCGTCTTTCATTGACATTTTATCAACATCATTTTCAGTTTTAACTTCTTTATTTTCAATACTCGCATTACTAATATTCTCCGAAGCTGCTAAAGCAGTAACAGGAGTAGCAGTTGTTGTTGTCTCCTCTGAGAAATCTAAATTTTTCTTAATTTAACCCTCTAAACAACCTTTTTCTGCTTAATTCTCTTCCTCTTTTTCTCCCTTTTTTTTAATTTCCTTATTTTAACTCGAATATTTCTTTCCTCCTTATTTTTTCAGTGATTTTCCTTCAGCAGAACTTTATTTTTAATCCGAATTCTTTTTCTTTTCCTTTATCTTTTTCTAAGGTGTTTCTTTGATTTCGCTATCTTCACAAGCATTTCTGCATTATTTCTTGCTATTCTCCTCTTTCTCCTTGAGTTTCATAACCTGCTTCTTTCCTTTCTGTGAGGACATAATAGTTGGCTCGTTTTTAAGATTATTTTAGTTTTCCTCATAAAACGTCTCTTGTTTAGCTTAAATCAACGATTTCTACTCAATAAAGACATCAGATAGATCCACACATCCAATCTAACCATACCCATTCGATTCAATTCTCTCCATGTCTTCGATAGTCAAAACAGCTTTGATTTCTTTGACTCTCTTAGCCATTTCTTCCCAAAGCTCTTCGACAATCAATGCACATTCCAGTAAAATTGTCTCATCCATAGCATCTCGTCTAGCTAGAATAGATGAAATTATCAAGGAAATCAAACATTCATCTGTTTCCTGCTTAGATTCTCCTACTTCTTCTTACAGTTCTTTTTCCTCATATTATTCAATCTCTTGATCACCTGCTTCGAGTTCAATTTCCATTAAGACTTCTTCCATATCTTGTTTCTCCTATGATTCTCGTTAACCATCTTCCCTTGATTCCTGCGTATGCTTATCTAAATGAATCATATTTTCCATATCTACAAGCTCTTCTTCATCTTCCTTTTTCGAAATCTCTGCTTGTCCTATTTATTCTGTTCCTCCTTCTAACTCGATTTCTACCTTATTCTCCTTTTCTCCATCTTTTCCGATATTTTCTTTCTCACCAAACAAACTCCTTCTCATCTGCTCAAACACCTTGCTAAACTAATAATCCTTTTGCTTCTAGTCTTCCTTCAGAAATGATTTCGCTTGGTGATGCAGCTAATTCAGTGAATTCTAAGTGAACCCTGTAAGTTGCTAGTTGTTCCGCCAGTTATCCGCTACCAAAACCGCAAGCAGTGCAAATACCTTTTCTTTGAGATTCTTTAGCTTCGAATTCTAAATATATCTCTCCTTGGCTCCATCAAGCTGTATGCTCAACTCCAACAACTGTTCATAGTCACAACTTGTAATATTCATATGACTCTGATCATTCTATCCTTCGCTTAAGTTACATTCAATCGAACTCAGCCAATTATTCAGTTCAGCACTTTCCTTTAGTATCTCTTCAATTTCCTCGATTTCAATATGCATCCTGCCATATTCCTTTATGATGTATTCTTCCTCCGTCCTTGCGTTTCGAACAGCTTTCTACAATCCTTACGCTTAATCTATCATCCCTTCAATTTCCAATTTCTTATCCTCCATTTTTACCCCACTTGCTTTTAGTTATTCTAAAATTCCTTGGATTCTCGCTAGAGTCACTCTTTTCCCTTAAATCTTAAGATTATTCCATTCATTCATTTCACTCAGAATATTCTCTTTAACTGCCTTCATTTTACTCACTCTTTACTTCTCCACAGTGCAACTGACAAAGGAGTTCGATAGAATCTTAGACATTTCTTCTAATCTCTCACAGGTTATGCCCTCTTAGTTTAATTTAGATAATTCACTTTTAATGCTAGCTAATTCTTCTAATTTGCTTGTGAATAAGCTTCTACCTTCATATGATCGAACTACATAATTCCTCTCACCAAGAGAAAACAGCAAACTTTGAATCTCTCCTGCACTCTTCCAGCTTGTTCCGCCATTCCAGCCTTCTAGTGCCTCGCGAAGACGGAGAATCACTTCTAAACCTTTTATGTTGTCTTCGTATTTGCTCCATTGGAAAATGCTCTTCTTTCTGTTTGCAAAACACACAAAAATATTAGAGAAATTTTCTAAAATAATAAGTATGTTCTTGTTGTTGTTTCTGTCTATAGAATTCGTTACTTTAACTCGACAATTGCATCAAAGTCAGCTCTGAACTACTTGAGTGGGAGTCCAGTCTCGTTGATTCTTGCTATCCATTCCTTGGAGAGCTTCAGGAGTGTAAATTCTTCAGTTTAATACATTTTCAAGTAATTTTCAATTTCTGATAGTTATGGACCGACTTTTTGTGATTTTGCGTGCAGTTCCTTGTATGTTTCGAAAAGAGAAATGACCATCGTCACAGACAGCTTCTTGTGAGCTGGCAGGGATAGCTGCTCTTTGGATTGTTCTCGCATAGAAGACAATTCATTGTTGGCTCGTCTTAATGCTAGAGTTCCTTCGATTTGCTCCTCTGGATGTGCGCTTGATGACTGATTCACTGATGAGGAGGAAATTGAAGATTAGACATTCAAAACTGAATTTAAATCAATTTTTGATTATTCCAATTCCAGCAGATACTATGCCTATCCCTGTTTAGCTGCATTATTTCCTTTAAATTACTGAATTCTAGTAATTACCTTCTGGATCAACTGCTACTTGGACCTAAGTTCACTTGAAATAATCAACGGGACTGCTTTGAATATCTCATTTAATTCACCAAATCTACTCTTTAACTCAGCAAGGCATTCTGTGTCTTCCACTAAAACCGCTAGAATCCGTTCATCAGCAGCATACATCAGTGGTGATATGCCATCTGTTACGGGGACTGCTGTTGAATATTTACTTCTCACAAACGATTCAACTGCCTAGAACAATTCCAGGAATTCTTCGTATTTCTTTCGCATAGCGACTAGCAAGATCAAAAGATTCTCAGCTTTTTCACTATGCTTTGGTGCTTCTATGAGGAATTCATTGAATTTTAATACACTCATGTTCTACGAAAATGAACTGTGATCTTGAGGTTATTAAGATTAAACCTAAGATTGCTAATTCTGATGGTGAAGTACAATCTCAGAAGCTTTCTTTAGCCATATTGCACTGACGAAAGATTACTTAATCTCCACTACTTATTACTTGAACCATTCATAGGTGCAAGATAGCTTCGTTGCAAGCTCTTAGACATTTAGCAAATCTACTTAGAGTGATTCTAATTGCAGCAATTCAAGCTCATCAGATAATTTCTCTTCTGAAATAACCATCTCAACCTTTTCCAATCCTTCTTTCCTACTACCATTTGGTAGAATCTTCAATTCTCTTGCAGCCTTCGAGAAGAAACACATGAAATCTGCTAACAATTACAGAAACAGCATATTCTCATCGGCTAATGTCAATCTAATGTCTCTCAAGGTAGATGTAATTTACTCAGCTTTTTCCATCTCGCTAAAAACAACTTTCTTCTCTAAGCAGCTCGCCGTCAGCTGTCTCGTCTCATCTTCTAGCTGGCTTCCTAAGAGAATCTTACTCTAAGCTTCTTTTAGCAATTCACAGTCATCACAATTTTCAGCTTCGCTGTATGCAACACGAAGATCATCTATCTTAGCAGTTCCATTCAACAATGTCCTCAAAGGATTGATAGCAGCTTTCACACAGCTATTCAAACCAGTTAGACTGAAGGATTTAGTGGTAGAAGAACCTAACAAACTCTAATCTTCCATCTTTCAATGTTCTCTTGCAAAGATCTTAAAGTAGAATAATTTGAATCTCTTATTTTTTTAATCTTTGGGGTGTTTCTCTCTCTCTCTCTTCTTAATTCCCTATTTAGTATTATTAAATTAATAAAAAAGTTGATATTTCGCGACTCTTTGCTCGTTCCGTCTCCTAGGGAGTGAATAAATAGTTTGAATTCAAATTATATTTCGCGCACAAACTAATTTGAATTTGATTTGGGGGTTGTTTTAAATTCCAACTTTGAATCATACACACATATTCACAGACATCAGAGACTATTCATGAATTAAATTACTGTTACTTTTGAATTAGAGGAGTTTTGAGAAATCAAGCTCTTAATGATTTGTCCTTTAAATTGTGAGATACTATTCTCACAATGTTTACTAATAATTCATTTTTTTTTTTCCTTTGTTTTTGGAAAAGATAAAATCTATTATTTTTTAAGGACAATACTCTCTTTTTCTCTTTTTCTCTCATTCTCTGAATCGATTATTCTTTTTTCATGCATTCTCTTGAGAATCTTCTCTAATACGTGTAAAGTTATTTTTGATTCCATAAAGTAAAAAGAACATCTCTAAATCTCCAGATAATTAAGAAACAATTGATACTTTGTTATCTAATATCCCCCCTAAATAATCCTTCTCAATTTAAGTTGTCGTCATAAGAATCTTAGATAATATGCTTTGCAAGAGAGGGTAAATATTGATTGATTCCAAATGTTTAACCTTTTTCTTGAATTATTCTTTAGGATTAAAATCTTCTTGAGGGATAAATTTAGATAAGAAACAACTAACCTACACCATGGAGGAGTATCTCAAAACAGATTTGAAAGCGCTAATTAAATAGAAGAAAATAATTTTCATTGAGCCAAAGAAAGAGCATGAATTCACTTTTATCTGGTTGCATGGCTATGGTGATACACATTTTGGATTCTATGAGATTTTCATGGAAAACATCAACCCATTTGGCGAAAATACAAAAATTGTCCTTCCATGTGCACCTTTAATCAAAACGAAAGCAAGCCCTGCATTCCGCATGAATAGCTGGTTTGATATTGATAATTTACAGCCACGTGAGGTACGTGGTAATCCTAACGAGCGAGGGATCTCCTAAGCTGTGGAGTTTATTTCACAGATAATCGAATTTGAAGTGTAGTTTCTAAGTAACCAATATGACCGCATTTTCCTTGGTGGATTCTCATAAGGATTCATGCTGGCGATGAAAGTTGGGCTGGAGAATGAGAAAAAATTAGGTGGAGTGCTTGGATTCTGTGGATTAGATTTTGGAATTACTGATAGACACAACGATAGACTACCAGTGTTTGTGGGAATATCTAAGAATGATTCAGTCATACCTTACTAGCTGGCGATTGACTCATTCAAGCCATTAAAAGATGCAAGAAAAGATTATAATTTTTATCTGTTCACTGAATAAAAAAGTGGACATACAATAACTTTTCAGGGATATAAAAAATTAGAAGAATACTTTTCTTCACTCAAATCACGGTATATCTCGTAGGCTTGAGGGAAAGAATCACCCAACAGAAGAAAGCAACTGAAATAAGAAAGGAAAGAAAATAAGCAGAGTGAAACAATCATTCAAGTTGTTAGTTAGAAAATTTAAGTTCCTCCAAAGGTGAGAGATGCAATCATGATTCATGAAAGCATATGGTACTTTATGAAGGTAAGGAGAGAATTATTTTTAAATATGCATTGGAATCTCTCCTTTGTATGGAATGTGTAATGACAATAATGCTGTCAGAAGCATTTAAAAACTCCCAAAAAAGGAAACATTTTCTTTTGTGTGTATGCGTGTTTGTCTAATTGAGTTAGTTTTTGAAGATCTTATTATCTCAATGGGATACTATTATTTTGCAAAATATATTGTCTTTCTGAGAATTTGGGAAGAAAATGTGTTTTCTTTAATTGAATGATTGCAGTTACTTAATGAGATAAATAGACTTGGTTAAGAAGGCGACATAAGAAGGTTTCTTATGTTGATGAGAAAACAGAATATTTTCTTTTATTTTGGATTATGCAATTTTTTCATTTGTTTACTTTTCCGAGTAAATAAGAAAAAAACTAAGTCTTTCTAGAAGAATAAGAAAGTGAGAAGAGACGAATATTGAGAAAACATATTATATCAACAGATAGAGAAAGACATATAAATAGAACTTAACAATTACATAGAATATACTGATAACTCGATTGTGTGAGCCAGTTGCATTCGATAACTTATTGTTTTATCCATGTAGATTTAGAAGAGATGGAAATCAGCAGATTTCTTGAGCCGACCAATCCTTTCCCAATATGATTCCTCTCAAACTCAAGATTATGACATTAGCGATTCTAAAAAATTAGATGTTGAGAACTAAATACCTTAATTGATCACACGATAAACTTCTGAGAGTGATTCGGCTTCTTATTTCAAGGAAGACAGCAAATCTTACGATGAAATATATGAATACGAGAACATCGCCGGACAATAAATGAAGGATGTATCCATTTCTTATGCTTCATGGAATTAGAATCAATTTATCGAATTTTTTCTCTACCATTTGGTGTTTTACATCATGGGTCCATTCAGTTGTATATTCTTCTGGGTCGTTCACAGGAACCTTCACGTCTATCGCAACTTAGGGTTCATCATCAATGGAGATTTCTATTTCACGCAACTACTTATGTGGCTGTTTACATTAACCATCACAGTTTTATACTTCACGTAGGAGAAAGTCCAAGATAACATCTAGTTCTTTGAGATCTACAATGTATGGATAATTCTACTTTTTCGAATGTTTTCAGTCGCTTGCAGGTATGCTATGATGCATCCGATCGCGGTGTAGCTGTATAAGAAAACGATTATTTCTAAAACTGAAAAGAGCAGTGATTTCTATCTAGGCGATTGGCTAATGCAGAACGAAGATCGCTAATATGAATAACTGATTTGCGCTTTGAAGCGAAACGAAATTGAATTATCACTGCTAGTTCCATCATTCTCTGGTAAACTGTCGGAGCAAAAGCAGCTGGAGTTAGCTGCTCTCAAAGATAAAATAACCATTTTTATTTAGAAATACAAACATACCCTGCATTTGAATATGCCAACTTGCGATATGTTCATAAAGTGCTATACTAATGGCGGTAATGTTGATCTCTTCAAGAAGGAAATACCAGATTCATGCTAAATACGCTCAAAAGATCAAATGATCGTAGACTGTGATGCAACCAAAGTGAAACAATCTGAATTACTATCCAATGTTTGTTAAAATCCAGAAATAAGTTCTCGCAGAAACATGGGGGATATTAATAAAGACTCCCCAACTAAAGCTATTAACTTCCTAAATAAAAGTGAAAGCAATGAAATCTCTACCCCCAATAGCAATAGCAGTTCTTAGATACTAACGAGAAATTCAATGAACAGCAAAAACAAATTGAACTATCGATTTGCGTGCAACGATGGTAATCAAAGATAAGCAGAACAACAAAGATCAAAGTCTGTTGACAAGGATTTTCATAATCAAAAGTAAACGTGCTTAGTAGCTCTCAATGATAATGAAACCTCACCAAAACAGATACAAAATGAGCTGTAATCAGCATAAAATAATCTAATTCCGTTTGTTCAATATAAAGATAACGAATACTGTGGGATGACAATTCTCTGCTACTTAATCAACACATTCAATGTGAAATGTAAATTCTATACGCAAAATCGTTATGCTGTGATCATCTCCTCTGTCAGGTCAGTCATGTGCTTACTCTACCGATTAATCTTCGATCCTTCTGCATTTCAGCAATTCAATTGGAGTATCTCCATCACAACAGCGCTGGGAATCGGAATTAACTTCATATTATACTATATCATGTGCAGATTTCTCATCGCAGTGCTCGCAGACTTCCATAGAATCTATTACTTAATGATCTAGATGCTGTTCTTCATCCGACCTCGAAAAGACGATTAGTTTCTCAATCACAAGAAGGTGTTCCCTACATTGAATCTCGTTGACAGTAATAATTTCAAAATCTGGATTTAACTGCGTAGGATCAGTTGCGAGTACGGCAAGAAGTTCTGGCTGCGAGGTTAAGTTAACCTGTCGTTTATGGTGCTGTATTCTATCTACCCGATCGCGTGCTTGTTCGCGTATCTCTTTGATTTATTCGAATTCTCAACATTAGAAGTGTGGTTTCGAGTCTACGATTTCATAATCATCTCCGTCAGCATAGCTGTGTCACTATACTTCGCTGCATCGATTAATTACTCATATGTCTATCATGCTACGATACTTGAAGAAATCAGAATTCTGTTTAGGAATCTTAAATCCAAAGAAGCATTTCTTGCAACGACTTAGTTGTCTTCGTATCTTTACAGGGCTATTGTAGCAAATCTTAAGGAACTAACGAACAATGATTATAAACTGATTAACTAGAAAATCAAGAATATCTTGAATTCGATTGATGACACAAAAAGTGAGCTACTTTTACTTGAAGCTACGTAACCATTCTAATGTCTTGGAATATCGATTACATTCTTGAAACTCAAGAGTATATTGCTGTTCTTGTTTTCGCTCTTAACATTCTCGATTAATTTCTATCTTAAAACGCATTGAAAAAACCAGCGGAATGCAAAGCATAAAAAGAATTCAGTACAAAAGTCATGTATGTGTGTGTGTTTAGTAATAACAAAAAATATATATAATTTTATCAAAATGCTAAAGTTTGTGTCAGTTCATGAAATATTTGAATCATTTAAAGTATTCATTAGGACATAGATTCATTTGCACCTTGTAATTTCTGTTTTCTCCCTCATAGATTATGTTTAATAGCTTTCTTATCGAAGTAGCTTTTCAAGATATTGATTTTTCCATAAGAAATTGGATTATCCCTTTGAAAGAAAAAAAAAGGTTAAATGCCATAATAAATCAAATGAGAACAGAGGGTAACAGACCATAAATAATAAATATTTGTTCGTATACCTCAAGAAAAGATAGGTTTCTTTGAGAGAGTCCATTTTAATAAACGCAGAAGCATAATCAACAAATTCATCGTCGCTGATTTGATTTGATCTTTCAATTCACACCAAAAAACAAAGCAAAATAATTGAGATTAAATGTGGTAAGGTTATTTGTTTCTCTAAGGTGTTAATTATTAACCAAATCGCCCTTAGGAAAACATCCATTTTTTAATTATTTTTTACTCAACATTGAGTGATAGAAATGTGAGCTTTCTGAGGGCTGCGAGTGTCTAGAATACCATTTTTAGGCCTTCTTCTTCGTTTTAGATGTTGCTTTTGCAAGATAAAGTTTTAGTAAACAGTTACTAAATCATATTTTTTGCTTACCCGATATCGATGGACAGTTTTCGGAGATATTAAAGAGAGATTATTGCGTTCTACAAGAAACTACAACCACTATCTCCGATTGGATTGGATCTAAAGGAAAGGAAAATATGAAATGTCTCTTTTTACAATTGAGCTATGAAAGATTTAATAACTGAACTGGATGAGTAGTACCTGAAACTAATGGAGAGATTAGTGAGACTAGTTACTTAGCTGTCAAAAACCTTTTTAATTGTCTTGAAGACTCTTTCCTTGATATTGCAGTTACTAAGGCATGCAAAAATATATTAAAGAAATACTCAATTTAGTTAAATTTCTGTTTAAAATCAATAAATACTTGAAAATGAGTGTCAAATCCTAGAGATTGATGAGGGGTGCAAATGATCCAAAGAAGAAATGCACTCCTTTCTAGCCAATCCCGTTATTAGAAATATTCATGGTTAAGGTCTAAAGTAGAGTCAGAGCCTCAAAGCAAGTACTTGAGTTAGCTAAGCTCTTTTCACACAACCGATTGTCGCTGAAGATATATTTGAAATTGCAAAATGTTGTTATCGTATTGAGTATTTTAGATAACTTATACCTTAAATTGAGGTTGAGTGCAGTTAGATTTCGAAGTTTTGACAGCACAAAGAACAGATTCAATGCACCATTGTCTCCGATACTATTCAGCTTTAAGTTCAAGGATAGACTTGTCAATTCGCTCAGTTGCTAGAGGGAGGAAAAGATAATTAAAGAGTTTTCTTCTGTCAACCGATTGTTGCTAGGAATTTACCACGAGTTAATAAAGAAATAAAAAACACGAGGAGAACAAAATAGAAATCAATACCTGATATTCAAGGTTAAGGAAGTCAAGTTGAAATGGCGGAACATTTCTGAAAACATGACTGCATTCTATGGATCGCTGCTAAATATCTAATTAGACCTGACAAAAACATATTTATATTGTCAAATAAAGAAAGAAGCAAAAATAATATTGTATTGAAAAAATGCAAAAGAAGAACAGAGCTTACTCTAATCCTAGAGAGAGTTGGATTAGATTTTGCTTGGTGAGAAGAACTAAAAATGGCTTGAAGAACTCCAATGATACAAAACTGTCGCTTTTTGTTTATTAAATCAAAATAAAACAGACAGAAAAAAGAATTAGAGGCACATGATTTCTGAACTTTTTATTGTTTTTACTTGATTTCTAATGTGAGATCAGTGAGCTAATTGTTCCTTAACACTGGCAAAATATCACTGATAATCTATGCGCTAACTTTGTTCTTCTCGTAGCACTTATTCCCGTACGGACATATGTAATAATCCTAAGTCAAATAAAGGGCTTCGATACCTCCTTAGTGACCTAGTAAATCGAAGAGTTCTTGTGAATCTTTTTAGGCATTGAAAGGAGGCCTGAACGTTGCAAAATATTATTATTAACAAAAATAAGTAATTAGGTTTATTTTTTCACTCAGAATTGAGATGAATAACAGGGATTCAGTGAGGGGAAATTGAATAAAGATGATTGTGGTTATTTCAATAGCTAGATAATCCCTTTATGAATATATTTTATTACTTTCCAAGATTGACAGCCATTTTTTTATATCTGAAGAAGTTTTTATTAACTTCCTCAATGCTGTTCACAGTGAGCACATCCAACGATTATTGGAGGCTCTGCTAATAGATTGGAGTTGGCTACGTTGCAAATCGAAGTTTTTCTTCCTTGCCGATGCTCAGAAGATGATCTAATGCCTTGCCTCTGTCCTAACTATTCGCTGATAGCATTTTGAGTGCAGCTTCATATAAGTACTTGTCAGCATCAGGATGATTACTCCATTCTTAACTTCCTGTGTAGATATTACTCATTATCTCGGTGATTGGTTTTTTCTAACCTTGCCGAGCAAACATCAATTCAAGGATTATAACTCCTAGAGAATACAAATCAGATCCTGTGCCAATCTGCTAATACTAAGAGAATGATAAATCCGTCATGATATTGGTTTTAGATTACCAAAAACCATAGAAACATCTATGCACCTCAGGAGCAACACAAGGAGTTATCGGTACTGTCTCCGATAGCTTAAGGGGGATATAAAAAATTGAGAAAGATTAAGAGAGGAGTGAAAAGGAGTTTATTTGTGTATATATTGGTTATTAAAGTAATGGAATGTTGAATCAAGGGAAAGAATATTGGAATGAAAGAATACCTGTCGTTGTCTATCGTAAGCTAGCATCAGCGAGGTTATCCCTCCAAGACCTAATTTTTAGTTGGATAAAACACAAAGACGTTTAGAGCAACAAAACAAAAGAGTTCCATAGTGAATGTAATCCATTTTCATTTATTAATTTTACCGAGTTTGACTTCTCCTTATCCTTTGAGTAGTACATTGCTGGAGGATATATCCAAAACCGAAACATTCGCTGTTTCTAAGGAGCAAATTGCATCAAGAATCGATAACACAATCTTGAAAATTAATTATCTTGGAATGGAGATTCCCTTCAGAGAATACTCACTTACAAGCTTTTTAACGTTGCTGGTATATTCTGAAGTGGTTTCAAACGTAGCTATCATCGAACAGTTAAAATTATCAGTTGATTTGTATCGCTAGAATTAAACGCTAAAGGTAGACTGCACTCGCTAGTGAGCTGGCACGGTCTTGAGCGCTTTGAAATAATTGTTCAGAAATTCAGTTTGGTGCTTGTTCAATGACAGAATATTGTGCATGGTCAACATTCTTTCTTTGTAAAATGGTTGTGAGTCGGAGAAAGCCATACACGAATTGCTGTCCTTCATAATAGGAGAATTGTTAATATTCTAGTCATTACTGTTGCTGGATGGTTTAGATTCGATTCCTTTGAATTTTATCGAAAACTCATCGTTTTCAATGGCAATAAATTCCTTGTATTGAACTTATGATTCGATGTAATTCACGATAAAATCAAACCATTTCGGTTCGAAATTCTGCTTATTCGGCAGTAGTTTTAGTTTTAACGAGTAAATCTAACTTTTTTAGGAATAATTGCTAATATATTTTTATTCTTCCTCAGCGAGATCTCGTAAATGCATTGCTGCTGTGCCACGAATTTCAGGATTTGGGTGCAGACACTGCTTAGCTTTGTTGAAGAGAAACTCTTCGGTGCTCGAGTATTAGGAATATGAGAGTTATTCAAAGTTTTAAATCGCACATAGATTGTTAATTCGCTGTTGAGGATTGAATTTATTCGCTGCTATTACGTCGAGCATGATCAGCCCGAATTGATAGAGGTCAGATCCAATTGTGAAGTATTTAGCTTGAGAATTAGAAGATATATCAGAGATACTTTTGTTAGGATTGAAGATATTGTCACTAATATTCTATGCCTCTTAATCAAGCATTCGCTACTCTGGACTCTTAAAGTAGATCGTTTCTAGCTGAGATAAAAGTAACAAACAAAAGAACCCATATTAATAGAGAAAAAAACTTTTGTTTTAGAAGCAGAAACAACTTATTTTATAGTTACATTTTGGTTGAATTAGGAATTCAATCTGAAGACATCAAAATAAGCTTGGAAAACAAACAGGAAAGGGAAATGCTATATAGCTAAAGAAAATATGAGAAAGGGGGGATCTAACCTAATTTGAAATCGAGACTGAGATCGTAAGTGAAATACTCAGGAAGAAGAGTGCCTATTGCAATCTATTTACTGTGAAATGCAGCAATTGCATCTAGAATCTAAATAACGATCTTGAATTACAACTGAACAGGTAGCAGCTATTTTTATTATCGCTTCTCAAGCAGAAAGTTTCTTAATGTCTCTGGTTTTTGAAATTTAAAGCAAGATAATAGGACAAAAAAGTTGTTTTTTGTTTATGATTTTCAACTCCCCCAAAAGAATTAATCAAAACAGCAAAAATACTAATGTTTATTATTTGCAATTCTGGCTTTATTAAGATATCTTCTTACACTTAAGATCGAAGTACTCAGTGTGCAAGACAGCGAGGGAGTATTTTTCGCTGTTTTTAGATTTTATGTAATCATGCTGCTTGATAGCGATGACTCGTCTATGATCTACTGTCTTGCATGCCTCTTCCATGAAATTTCTTGGATTAGCCAAAGCTAATTCATCATACAGCATGATGTTCACGAAGATTAGCTACTCATCAACTCCTGTGACACACACAGAACCTTTATAAGCCACAGCCATCCCTTTCTCCCACTCAACATACAAATTCTCTAATTCATCGTGTTTATGCAGTTCTTCCTTGATCAGATCTCTTAAGCCTTGTTGAAAAATATGCCGATTAGTGATCTCACCGAATGATTGCTTCATATCTGCTTTGAATTTTTCAGAAAGAGACAGATCGAAGTAATTAAATACATTAAAGATTGATTTTTGAAAAGATTTAATTGATGAAAAAAAGAAAATAACAAACAAGAAGGAATTGAGAAATATTCTCGAATCTGAGAGAATGAAATCAATTAGGCCAAAAAAGAACAATAACCACAAGAGGAACTACATTCAAAGCTCAGTAGAAGGTAAACAAAATTGACAATGTTCCGATGACTAGAATGGCAAATATCAATAATAATATTTCGATTGCTGTGTAAGGTTCGCTGGAAGGTTGCACTTTTCTAGATTTCTTCGATCTAGGACTGCTTCTTTGATTTGAGAAATCTCCTTTGAGAGAGACTACTTTGAAAAAATCAAATGAATTTTCTGAAATGTCTCCTTTTGTTTGTTTTAGCTGTTCTGGCCCAGAGGATGGTTCTGTATTATTATCAACTTTAGATGTGCTAATAATCTGGGTATCTGAAACATTTGAATCTTCCGAAAATCCTTAGCTGATTAGCTCCGTGTGAAATGCTCTTCTCTAATAATCGGAATCTCGTCCAAAAGAGCTAGACTAATAAAGTTGAGAATCCGCCTCACTGATAAATAATTTTTTCTCATATAAAGGTCTTAAAAGCAATGCATTACTCTCATTCACAGTGTAACTCTACACAGTGCTCTAGTTATTAAGGCTAAAATACACTGATTAGCTATTAGGATTGTTGCTTGGAATAATGCAACTACCTTTCTCAACATTTTCCTTGTTTTTAATATTTTGATGTTCAATGTGATTATTCTGATTCTGAGAGCTATCCATCAGCAGAGCATCGTATTTGTCTTTCAACTAAGTGTACATAGTATTCAATGCTTGTATCTATGCACTTTATTCTAGCGAATACTGATGATATTTTCTCTTTTCCGAATCAAGTTATTTGAAAATAACTTCACTGTTATCGAATAATTCTTTCCCGCAAGGCATGCAGGACTCGTTTTTTCTATGAAACGTTGTTAAATTATGGTTTTCCTTCTCACGGCAGTCTAAGGAGCGTCTTGTGAGATTGTTATTCTGTTTGGTGGTGCTTTTTTTGTTGAAGAGATTGTTGTCAACTCTGAATTCCTACACATCACTTGATATCATGTTGTTAATGCCAGTCGAAGCTGTCTCCTAGTGATGAAGGCAATATTATTCAAATTTCTCATTACTGCTATTATCTAATTCTGCTGATTCCTTCTCTTCAATTAGTCTCATTGCTTCAGGCGTCGTTAAAGGTGCGGCAGTTCTTGTTTTGTTTATTGAACTTTATCCATGAGTTTAAACTGTTTTTGGACATTATTTTTGTGTCTTCATGTTTTAAGGTACTTAATATTAGTCGTTTGCTGGTTGACTGCAGACCCATTCGTTTTATCTTAACTCCCATGTCGTTGTTTAGTTCCTCTTTTTCTGATTCCTAGGATCCTTCGAATTCTAAGAATTTCTACAAATCTCCTGGTTATTGATATTCCAATTCGCTGGCAAGGAATGCTCTCTCCGTTAGTAGCGATCTTTCGAGTGTGCTTTTCCTTGTTTGTAACTCTTGGGTTCGTCATATCCTTCTTTACCATGGAGACTCGTTTTATGATACAATACTCTTTTTGGATTTTAGTTTTTTAACTCAAACCCAGTAATTAACTCATCTTCTTGATAACTTAAGCATTCCTGCTAGCTCTTCGATCGGTTGGTTATATTCTTGATCAAGCAGAGATTCAAGTGTTCTTGTGGTTTTTATGAAATAATATTAAGAAAATAGTGATTCAAAGAAGGTGAGAATATCTTCAGATACTAATCAGCAGTTGTCTAAATGCACTCGGCTAACCTACTGAAAAGGATGCAAGTGTGCAAGATAAACTCTTAACTCAATAACCGAGAAACTAAGGTTTTAGCTGAACGTTCTACGAATACATCCTCGTATCGCTGAGATTACTAATACTGCTGCTATTGATAAAATGGAGAACCCTGTCTAGGAGAAGATTTGGGAGTAAATGGAGTAGTATTGTTTTTATTGCTATCATAAGGTGTAGGCTATGGGGAAAAGAAATCATAGTTGAGTACTTTATGGATTCCTTTCACACTTTTCAGACATTTTGACTCAGTTGAAGCCTGTTTTTGTTCTTGTTCGGTGTGAATGGCAAGAAGCAATAAAAGTCCTAAACCTGCTTCAATTAGCTATTATTCAGATAGATGTTCCTTCAATACCACCCCACGTGAGTTAAACTGGTAGTTTAAGAAACCAACGTAGGCAGCTTGTTCCCTTGATTCAGCAGATAGGAATAAAGCATCTAGATCTGATTTTTTAGTTTTACTTACTTCTGTTACGGATTCAAGTATTCTTAGCATGTTCACCCAAAGATTCTGTTTTTCTTGGGAATTCAACATATGAGTCTCATTGCTCTCATAGAGGCTCTCAATCAAGAGGACTAAATCCATTTAGAGTTAAGCTCTTTGTAATGAAATCAGTTTATTTTTAATTGATTTGTTTGTTTTGGCAGTAGTTTTAATTCTGTGATGGATTAATGCTAATTGTTGATCGATCCGAAACAAATCAAATAGTTCCCGCCTGACAAACCAGGGTTTGCTATCAGACACTCCTAAACTAGATTTCTAAACAGAAACAATGTAAAAAATATGAATTAATTATCTTTTTGATTTATTCAAATGTTTGTTAGGTAGTAGAAAAGTTAAAATAATTATTAAAAAGATAAAATATTATTCTTTTCAAATCAATTAGTATTCCTTCTATCAATGCTCTCAAATCGCTGCTCATTGTTCATTCATTCCTTGGATTTTTATCAAATAATGAATAATAAAAATGCATCAAGATAAAACAAGGGGAAAAAAACTAAGCTGAATTGGCTCATAGAAATTAAAGTGGTTTCCTTATTGAAGAATGTTAAAGAAAGTAATCAGTTGAAGATTTTAAAAGGGTAGATTAATAAATTGAGAAGTTATTTTATTCTTGAAAGATATAAGATTAATCTATCATGTTCAAGATTATGATTGACTAACCCTAATTCACTTTTGTTGATTATTGTCTTCTTTTTATAACTTCACAACACGAAAAGAAGAAAAATAAAAAAATATTAAGACTAAGATAGACAAAAACATTAAAAAACACAAACAACTAAACACTCCTCGAAATAAGAGAGAAGAAAAATGATAGTGGAAGACAGATTAGATCCTTCAGGGATGTTCTCGAAAGCTGGAAGATTGTCACTCGAGATGTATGTGATGCTCCAAGAAAAAGATTAGGTTTTGTTTAACAAGCCGAAAGAAGGCAAAACCATTGAGCATCTGGGTAATAAAGCTCCATAATAAGGCAACGATAAGCATCGATCATTTTAACCAAGGGAATAATACAGAGACGGGAAAAAGAATCTAGGAAATGGAGCGGCCGCAACTTTAAACTCCTCATTCTTCAAAGCTGTCTCCAGATAATAAGCCGATGAACTGAGACAGAAAATGGCTAACACCAATGATAAATTCGGGATGTACAACCCGAAATTTCATTTGGTCTTCGAGAAGAGTCCGTTCTACCCTGATCTTGAGAGCATCGAAAACAAAGAACGAGCTAGAAATTTCCAAACTTAAAATATCCATTTTGCTCCCAAAAAATACAGTAAAAAGAATCTACCGTCATCTATCTCACCTCCACCACTCCCTAGCCATTAATAATCCTAGTAATTACATCATTCGCAGTCTCAAGCGATACAGATGCAACATTCCTTACTCGCTGATAAAAACCATAGCATGATAGGAAGTGTGTCCTCTTAGCATTTTAATAATGGAAATAACAACAACATGAACACACCTAAGGCATCTGCTTTACAAAATCATGGACTTTCTAGCATCAACACGTCTAGTATTGCTAGTATACAGCAGCAAGGAGGATCAAACCTAAATAACTCTCTAAATGCATCTATATCAGCTCGTAGATAATTGAATAATTCCATATCCGATTCATCTATCCTTGGAATTGATTTTGATAAACCAAAAAGGCACATCGCATGTCCAGTGGCTTTTAATAAACAAAGTGCAAGAAAACCAATGTTGACTTCGACTATCCCTCACGATGAAAGGTTTAACTTCTTGTAGATCCCATCAGTAAGTTCAAGGAGTCATCACATCCCGAATATATCGTTCGTAACGCATGGTCGAAGCAACTAAATCTTCGGGTCTAAAAACGGAGGATTAGATTATAATGTCAACTATTCATCCATCTACCCAAGAGATACCCTGGGTGTGTTGGATTACTCGAAGACTACAGCAAGGAAATCAAACGATAAGCCTGTGTACACGTTGAATGAGTAACTTTCAGATAACAGTTATTACGCTGTCGGTGTATCAGATAGCAATCTGCACAAGAAAGTTACAGCTCCCAAATTCAGCAAAATGCCAGGAAGATACATTCACGATCTCAAACTATCTGAACTAATCTAACAGAGCTAAAATAACACAATGCAAAAGACAACCAAAGGATGAGAGAGAGATACAAAAAACAGGATTACAAATTATTTAGACATTTTCGGTTTATTTGTGTTATTGACAATCAAAAATATGATGATGTTATACGATCGAATTAATTTCAAATATTTTTTAATTTAGCACAGCTTCATGGAGTTTATTAAGAATTTCGCATGAAAGACATTTGTTAATCTAAATTATTACAAAAAAGAACTCATAAATTAAATAATTTTTTACAACTTTTTCATTTCTCTCACTTTTTCTCTCCTCAGACAGATAAAAACGATACTTTTTTAAGTATTTTTTCAAGAACATTAGTAGAACCCTTCACCCAAGCCTTGATTATGACATTATTGTACCGCTCGTACTCAAAGAATTTCAAATAATGATCGATTCTGTCTTTGCTTGGTGGAAATATTCTCTGAAAATGACCTTTTCGATAAAATTCCTCGTCTGTTTCGATCAGCACATTCCAATCTTCGGGAGTGAGCTTCTCAAGGCAATTATTCTCGTTCAGATCGTTGAGGTTATTTAAATATTTGGAAACGTTTCTTTTGGCGTCAGGTACACCAGGTATTTTCTTCTTTTTGTCTTCGTCAAATTTCTTTTTGTCATATGGAACAATTCCAATCAGATTAAACACATCAGCGACTAAAGTGTGCTTGATCCTGCGATCGAGTGGAGAAGCTGCACTTAACGATGGACGTACATTGACTTCAAGTAACCAAGGCTTTAAAGTATCATCAATGAGAATATCAAATCCATAGAGTTCAAAGCAATTTGATCGATGAGATTCACATTTCACATGGGAATCTGTCATGTAAGGTTCAGCTGAAATGCAAGTCTTTATGACGATATCTTTGATTTTCTCCCAAAGACTCTCTACATCAATACCAAGTTCAGTGTATTTCTTAAAGAGAGCTTGCAGTGACCACTTTGATCCTTGATCTTCTCGATTTGTGTCTTGATTCGGCTAGAAATTCGGACTGTGTTTATTCAAGGAATAATTCGTTAAATGCACGTATCTCTTCGATAATTCTTTTGCACTGGTGGAATATTTCTCCGTTGCAAATCTTGCAAGACCATCTTCATAGATATACACTCTCAGAGGGTCATAAGAGGTCACCAATACATAGATTCTGAGATCATATTTCAAGCCATTTATCAAATGTGGGTTCGCAACATATTCACAGATGATATATTAGTCTTTTCGAACTACCTTTGTGCGCTTTGATAACATTTTGATATTCTTTCCTTGAGATTGATTGCTTGGTTTCATTATCCAAAGTTTGCCTTTCTCCGCGTCGACTCGCTTCACTAAAAACTACTCCCAGTCGCTCTAGTGCTATAAAATATATGTCTTAGGGATAAAATAGTATTCCTATGGATGTTTTCGCTTGATTCTGCTGAGATTTGTCCAGAGACAATCTTTTCTCCCCATATTCCACCATTAAGGAAAATGGTTGGATTTTTAGAATTTATTCATTTTTCTAACTTTATTCTCACAGCCTATCCCCCAAGCGACATTCCAATCGCTTTCCTCTGTTTCACGAACACCAGCATATTGAAATGCATGTCCTAGACATCGATTTAAAGATGCTGTTGTGACTTTGAATCGCATATCAAATCGCTTTTCTTCATAGTCAGAAGCTAGCAAAGTCCTAGAAATGTCTCTTTATAGGTCTCCACATTGCGGTGGATAAGGAAAGAACACTGTAGCTGGACGATTATCGTAGACGCTTTGAAGCAATCTGAGTTTTTTATAACATCCAGGTCCTTGTTATGCATCTACAGGTTATGAAGACGGTACAGGTTAGTTGGAGATAAAAATTTTCGCATTAGAACTTTAAAAGCAATTATCATCATCCTCATCTTCACTAGGCTCTCTTTCTTCTTCATCTGAGTCTATCTCAGGTTCTTCATTGCCATCATCTTCGTTATCGCTGCTTTCACTGGAATTTTCCTTGCTCTAAGGTAACTTTTGCTGCTGTTGTTATTTTTCATAATTTTTTGTTACTCCAACACTTTCATCTACTAAGCTCTAAGCTGCTGTAGGAGTCTTCAATGGAAAAGATGATGAATAAGGTCTAGTTGTACTTGAAATTACTGAAGATTTCGCATGGATCCTTTTAAGATCACCTTCAGGATCAAAATATGTTTTATTAGATACCTTCTCTAAAATAGCATCTACCCTGATACCTGTATAAATTCCATTCAATTAATCCTTGTCTATATCACTCTTTTATCGTTATTTCACAGTCCGTTTCCTCCCAGATATCCCTAGGCTAACAATTTAGGTTTCACTTGCTTTTGTAGTTTCTTTTTTTTAAGATAATTTTGAAAAATCCTCTATTTTTCCTTCACTTCCTTCAAAATCCTTTTTCTCACTATTTCTAAGCTTACCGGGACTACTTAGATTGCTATCATTTGCTTGCAAAGAATTTCCTCCATTTGTTGTCGCTGTTGTTTGACTCGTAAATGATGATTTATGTCTGTATTTTTTCGTTTAGTAATTATCTTACGCTAATCGAACATACAATCCAGTTTTTTTCCCTTTTTCACTTGATCTTTGACTCCCCTTGAGTTCACTGAAACTATCCATAAATCCTGATGAGATATTTACTTAAATGTTGTTGTTTTCTTATTTCGCCTGTTCGTAGCTGATTCTATTCTAAAATTATTACATTTATTATTGCTACTCCTCCATGTAATCTTATTTACAATCGAAGCTAGTGCTTGCCCATTTGCAACTTTGTGATCCAAACTATTTCTAATGATTGTCTCCATTACTTGCAAAGTTTGATTAAGTTTTAGATGGATTATAACTAGTTTAGTTGAGTTTCACAAATTACCTAGGGAAGAAGATATTATTGAATTATTTCTAGACTTACTCGATTTATTGTACTCTTGAAATGCTCTGCGCGACATTGCCATTTACATTGAGATTGTAGTACGATGTGTAGTTCTACAAAACACTCCTTCTAGCGTTGGCTGACTTCACTATTGGAACTTATCGAGCATATGGATTTGAGTGGATTATCTTACTCAGCAACACTTGAACGTTCGATTTCTCAGTAAATAAATTTGTACTTTCTCTGAGACGGTCTTTTTCTTGTGATTCTGGTGATGTATTAGAGTTCGTATCAATCGCATATGCTGAAGTTTATCTTAGATTCTCTCTTGAAATTGGATTAGTATTTGATTATTTGGAAATCGATGTTGAAAGCCTTGTTGACATTGTACCCCAAATGGACTTAGAACTTTCTTATTATTTTTTTTCAGATAAATTTCTTAACCATTTTTAAGAACTTTTATGTGTGAGATCAGAGAATTACTTTTAATTATTTATCTCAGCTGGTGATTTCTTCTTAAAATCATTGTCAAAGTCAGAAACAAGATAATTATTTCTATCAACATTATTGTCTCCATCATTGTTAGGAGATTATGATCTCTCTTGGTTTGGCAAACCAGCAGAACGAAATTTCAAATCAACAAATTAAACTGGAGAAGGTTTGCTGCTTATTTCAGAGGTTTAAGGTCTTCCTTAATGTCCAAGAATTCCTCTTTTTCTTCCATAATTAACAGAGGAATTCTTTGAAGCGCTCATATGTGGGTCTTCCTCTTATTTATCTCCTTAATTATTCAGTGAGATTAAGCCTGTGTCAGTGATTCTTATTTATTTGTTTTTTTCGTTATCTCTTTTTTTTTTAATTAATTAACCAGCTAAACCACAGAGCATTCTAGTTCCTTATTCACTTTCCAAATGATCAAATTTCAGCAATTTATCTCTGCCGTTGATTTTTTTATTCATTCTTTTAATAAATAAATCATGAAAAACATTTTAATTATGTTTTTAGTATGTAAATAGGAGAAGATGTTTAGTATTTTTTGCTATTAAATCAAGAATCTTAAAAAGAGCGGATATTAAGGAAGAAGAATTAAGAGATGTTTAGTCAAACAATTAGTATGAATCTTTCATGAAAAATTAATAATAATAAATATGATATTTTGGATATTATCTGAAAGTAAGTGAGTGATAGATTTAAGGATAGTCGATTCTAAGAGGTTAATTCTGTGTTCTTGAGTTGAGAGGGTAATCTTGCAAAGAAGAAATATTTTATGAAATGATTTTG
>Ga0302271_10001403_pt1 | contig 23105 bp, 7 predicted proteins | sample III_Bog_N1_1_FD_198767 | JGI IMG/M metagenome (GOLD analysis project Ga0302271, IMG submission 198767) | Peat permafrost microbial communities from Stordalen Mire near Abisko, Sweden - III_Bog_N1_1 | ecosystem: Environmental > Terrestrial > Soil > Wetlands > Peat | place: Sweden: Abisko... | reverse complement strand
CCAACCCCAACCCCAACCCCAACCCCAACCCCAACCCCAACCCCAACCCCAACCCCAACCCCAACCCCAACCCCGACTACGATACTTTGTATTTTTATAATTGCAATGGAGCATTGCTATTTAGATAACATTATTGATTAGTTTATGAGAATAAATCTGATTAATAAATACATTAATGTAGCATCAATTAAGGTATTGCTGTTCTTGAATCTTTATGCAAATACTTTAAATATCATGATAGCTAGAACATTGAATAAATGATTATTTAGTTTAAGGAGTTGAATAGGTAAAATTCATTTTGTGTAAGCATTTATGAGAATTGATTTATCTGTGAGAATGGCATGTAAGTTTGATTAATGGAAACAAGCAGTTTACTACTAACAAAAGCTTTAGATTGAATAGTCAAATAAATAGATTTAGCTTAATTTGTCTAGTATTTTTGATTTCTAATCCTTGTTTTAGAACAAAAGCTGCAATTCAAGTGCATACAATCATACACAGAGAGAGGTACAAACAAATTGTTTTTCACTTTTGTTAAATTAGCTTGGTATTTATCGATTTCTTTCCAATTGGCCTTATCTATCTCTTGTTTTGATAAATTATCCTTATTTTTTTGAGATTTATCTCATTTATCCGGGCTTATTCTAATGCTAAGATTTCAGTCATCAAAGAACTTAGGCAAATCGTCATTATTTAGAAAAACCTTCTAGAGAGCTTTCAAATTTCAAACTTTACATTGGGAATAAATCCAACAGGGACAAAGTACATGAATTATGGAAAAATCTGAAGATCTTTTTTTTTTGATTTGAGGAAAATCAAAAATAAGTACTAATATTAAAGAGAGTAACTTTCTAATTCACACAGGCATATTCAAGAAAGACATGAAACAGATGGCTAAATGGATAGTAAATACTTTAGAATTAAGTTGACTTTTTGAAGAAACTAAAAAATAATAAAGAGAATAGAGGCTGAATTCAAAATATTCATAACGAAAGAGATAAGTATGGAAACAAGTCAATATTGGCATGACAATTAGATTTTCTATTGAAGCCAAATAAAAATGATAATATTTTGGAATCAAATCGAGGCTAGGTATTGTAGAGGATTTCACGAAGGCTGAAGTAGTAGATGCCGTAATTATTAGATGGGATATCTTGAATTTATGACTCAAAAAGAAAAAAATAAGAATATATTTCAATTAAAGCCTTTTTGAATGCTAGCTATTTCCCTGGGGAAATAGATCTCTTCATCAAAATAATCCTTATCATGACCTTCCCATCAGCCGCAAGAACCAAAGAAAGAGAGCAAACTCAAAAAAATAATCCAATTTGAAGCTTAATAGTATTTCTTTCTATTTCTAAATCCTGATAGTGTGTGGGAGTACACTTTCTTCTCTTCTACCCTATGAGGCTGGAGTGTCAGCTATTCTTGCTTTATCTAACTCCATGTGCGCTAGTCGTCATCATGCTATCTGGGCTGCTCTACTACGAGTATATCATCGTCGGTGATAACATATCATTCCTTGAACAATGCATGTATTCGATTAAGACAACTAGTCTCAACACCCGACTTGATATTATCAATCTCACACTGAATATACACTATTAATACGTCAGTCTGTAGCTACTCCTTGCAGCGAGATTCCAATAGAGAGTACATTCAGGATTAGTGTCGATTGACACAACAACAGGATATGTCCCGTCAACTGTTAACTATCTACTGTATGAGTCTAATCAGATCTCCATTCAGCCATCAGCCATATATGGATTCGACTATTGGTAAAAGATAATATTTTCCAATTTTGACTCTGATTTAACAAACTCTTACTTCTCTTCTCCTTTAAGGTACAAAGGTACTACCTACACATCGACATCTCAACTCACACCATCTTAATTAAGCGAGTTATACCTTGAAAGCATAGCTTTGTTCATCTCAAGAGCTATCGCATTCACTTAGAAATCACAAATACCATCTTTAAACGCAGCTTATTCAGCATATGACTTTGAATCTAGCATCCTACATATCATTCCACCACTGAGCAACGCTGATTATCAAACGAATCAAGCAGATTGTTTGATAAGTGGGCAACCCTAAGCTTGCAGTTATTAATACATGAATACAAAGGCAAGTGGAACTCTCTGGCATAGCAGTCCTTCTGAGCTAGATGATAATGATAGATACAACATAACATCAATGTGCTCACCGATTTATAAGTAAAAAAATAGATTTTTGTGGAATATTGTTGATATGTGTTTGCCTCTCAAGGAAGGATATATCGACTGGAATAGCATCGACACCTGCTGTGCTCTGCAGCTAGATCGATGACAGCAAAATCATCAATGCGTTTAACTTTGAAGATACCTCTGAGATTTAAATTGCTATCATGTAACATACTCATACAACAATCAATCCAATTTATTAATTCTTTCCTTCTTCTTTTCAGCGACCCTACGAGCAAGCTATTACTCTATGGTACTTCAGACACCTCAGGGTCTACACCTAACAGAGCAACAATCTTCTAATCTTATTTATAATCCCTTGCAGGTACTCCATTTAGTACCACTGATATATCTAAAATTGTAAAAACCGCTTCTACTGTCTGCGGTTCGTTCCATCAAAGCAGCACTGACAGCTAATTCTGGGACAATAACAGCTACTTAGACTTAAACCCTAATAGCATAGACTCTTCATCTGATTAGATTCAACTTCGCCCAATATAATTCAGATATTTCTCTTCACAATCTGATTCTTTATCACAAGAACTCAACGTGAATTACACACTGTTCAATGTCATCTCAATCATCAGGAAAGACTACATCAATGAAGATTCGAAAGACATCAGAATATCTGCGAATCTCATAATTCTATTAAGCTATATCATCTGCGGTGTAGTATTACTCATCATAGCTATATTTATGTTCATTCGTGGGATTCTAATCGTCTACATGATTAAGACACCGTTGGAACGACTCACAACAGTCATGCAATCCTTCAATACAGATCTATGCAACTAAACAAGCAAGAGTACAGTGTATGATGGAAGCAGCACTAGTGCATTGAAGACTGAAGTTGAATTCTTGCATAGGCGCTTCGCGAATTCGTTAGAGATGAAAATTCTCTTTGCGACGGTGACATAAGTGTTTTAGACAATACAATTCGCAAATGAAGCATATTTCTCAGGTGACAGTGCTTCATCGCTAATGCATTGGGCTGAAGCTGCATTGCTGTTTTCGAAAACAGACAGCAAGCGAGCATTAGGCACGAGTTTAAAGAATATTGGGAATATTCATCTCAAAGAAAGGAGATTCGATGAAGCTATTGAGTATCTCAGACAATCAGTCGATACGGTAGATTAAGAAATCAAAATTGAATAAGATAAATTAGCTTAGATAGATGACACAGTGACGGTCAGGATAACTCATTAGTTTACATAATAACACCATCAAGACACGCATACTCTCCCTATCAGCTGTTAGTCACTCAGCACATCGAATAGCTAGCTACTTGAGTGCTATGAAATTAAACATCAGCGTGTCATGTCACTATTGCATGCTATGCAGAAGAAACTTATTCACGATAAAGCTGTTTCAGCTGAGTAAAGGATTAGACTATGTGAGATAGTTGACACTGTATCGTAGCTCTCAGATGATGCGTTACCGAGTTTACTCGCAGATCACTGCAGAGACACATTAGCAGCACTTAGAATTGCTAGTTGCTATTGCTCGTTGAAGCTACCAGAGAAAGCGAAGCATTACATTGACTAAGCGGATATGGCATTGGCGTTATATAAAGCAGCTTCGATACAGCCATCTACATAATATCCGTAGGATTTCAGATATCCATAGCCGTAGACTATCAATGATTTTCTATCGTCGAAGGTATTACTCCCTGGAAATTACTTAAGGAAAAAAAAGGGATCATAGCAATAGCAGCATCTCCCTTAGTAACGTGCTAAGAGATAATAATCTAGCAACAAAGGTGAAGGATAATCGACTAAGATGAATAATACTAAGAACCATTCTAAGAGATTGCTCCCTGCGAATTAGTCTTTTTCAAAGAAGCAAAAACAGAAATCCTAATCGTTCTATGAGGGTAGCTTCGAGAATCATTTCACAAAGTAATCCGCTATGTCGCTACGATCGAATAGAAAGAACAGCAGTGAAGGAGGGCTAGAAGCTATCAGAATCAAAAAAACATAAAGTATCAGTCATGGCGGAGGACATAACCATCCTACATAACATATCTCTAATAATCTCAATACACATAATAATATAAATGGTAGTACTCCTACTGCTGCTCTACATCCCTTGCACAATACAAAGAGATTGCTGACAATCAATGAGAAAAGTGAACCATACATCATAAATCCTACGAATATGGCTATCCCATCACCACCATCAGCTAAATCATGCCTTGTTGGCGTAGCAGATGAAGAACCTACTCAAGGTGGATGTAGCTGTTATGGGGGATATGGTAATTCTTAATATAATCCAAGTAAACCGTTTTTGTTGAAAGGGAGAACCAAACAACAGAAAGATGTAGAATTAATAGGCTTGGAGAGAGCTACAAGCAATCATCCGATTGTTATGTCGTTGACTGGTGATTAAGAGACACCATTAGAAGTATCGCTGGAGATATAATCAGAATTTATTACAGGGGGATAGTAGTAGGAGAATGAGAATGAGGAATAGGAGTAATCATTGTAAGTTCTAATGCCAGGAACAGTACCAGCAGTTCCAGTAACTGGATCTTCCTAATCAGTAGGTTTCCGTGACCCTCCTGTTCTATTGAAATTCAATCAGAAGCGTATTAAATAGAGTTAATCGTATAATAGTCTCTTAGCTAGCAACACCTTCATCAACAGTAGCAGTGACAATAATAAGAATGCCTCTGATGCAGATTAGAATTAATATATAAATAGCAGTAGTAACTCTCATAACCTATTACACAGCTAATCAATCATTCCGAGCAGCTAGAACAACAGTGTTAATAGTTACAGTAACACTCCATTGAGTCTTCTTGTACTTCCTTTGAAGAGACATTCGATATTCTCTGCGAATCATCTTCAATAGACTAATAATTCGAGTGATACACCTTAACATGTATCACTATGCCCATCATCTATTGGATATGAGCTTTCTAGGAAGACTTCATTTGGTGTTGGCATACCATCATCGTACATCAAGCATCCCAGTGGATTCACACTGTAATAGCATTTCATATCACACAAGCATTCATTTACCAATTCTTACAATAATAGTAATATCCTAGCATAACAACAACAGTAACTCAACGCAATCCCCTAACTCTTCACGACTGATAGTTCTTCTTCACCAAGGAAGTCTAAAGCACATATTACACCATTTCATCATAATATTAGTAATATTATTCCTTAACAGCAGCAGTAGTAGAAATCACCTAGGAGATAGTCGATTTAGATGTAATTGCTGTAATAATAGTATTTCAATTCAGCTTCAGCAAGCAAGATAAACATACAATCTGAGTGTGATTTCACTACTGATCCATTGTTCGATAAGGATGAATCATTGAATAAATACAACAGTAATTACCTGACTAACAATGGAACAGTCATCGATGATGGGATAAGTAATATCTATGGTTCTTCATTGCCTTCGATACCAGATATCATAGGAATTAAGTAATAACATTTTAGCCATCATAGTTAGTATCATCACCATCCACATCGCTAGCATAATCTATCCTCGGAGTCTAGTCGATGCTTGGATGAAGAGAAAGCAGGAAGAAGTCTAATGATAAGGTAAGCAGCGGGAGATTTATCTGATTTCGACGATGAAGATGATAATGAAGGGTTCGAAGATGGTTATGATTAGAATAACACTCTTGACAATACAACGACTAAGAATTAATAGAATTAACTAGGGAATGAGAGTGGTTGTAAAGGGTAGTATTCGTCAATGTTAGAAAGTGACACTATTATGGACAGTAAGGATCTGTTCAAGGGAGCACGATAGAATCATATGATTAAGAACAAAAAAGAATCTAATAAAGATCTGGATGAATTAGAATGTGAAGGAATAGTTTAGTTGCAGTTAACTAGAGGTGTTAGTGAAGAATAAGGGAGGAGAATGAGAAAATAGACTAATCACTCTGCGAACAAATAGAATTAGTAGCTATCTCGTTTGAGTTAAGTAACCACAACACTGTCGAATAGGCCGAAGATTAACACAATGTTGTAGAGCACTATGCTGAATCTATCAACTTGTTTCAACACTCATCAATAGCAGCAACAACTGCCTGTGCAGCAATAACTGCAGAATACCCATGGATTAAGTATTGAAATTATCGAATAAAAGTCACTTCTAAGAAAAGCTCGATATTGTGCGCTATTAGATGAGAAATATTAATCTGCTGCATATTTAACGAGTATCTTCGAGGACTATTAGAGATATTTCCTATAAGATCGCAAGGAAGCATTGGATTTGCTATGCTAGCTGATGCCATAGAACACGTTAGCGAAAGAGTTAGTGGAAAAGTTCAATGATATCCCATGGAATATTAGTTTTATTATAACACCGTTGAGTTATTCAACGGTGAATGATGCGTTGTCTTTGATAGCGACTTTACGAGAAACAGTGGAATCGTAGAGTTTACCTTCGTCGCTTTCGAGGAATAAAACGAGTATTTATGTTGTTAGTGATGAGGATTGCTCGGAATAGCTGTCGTTTTAAGCAGATTAGACGGCGCATTCGTTTTAAGGACCACTTGCGCCGATATTAGAGGAGAATATATTTAAAAGAGAGAAGATAGGTTAGATTAATGCTGGAGGAGGGATGTTTTAATCATAGTTATTTCAGTAGATTGCGAGCGCATCATTAGCATAATCGGGGAATCCTTTAGGAGGTTAAATATTATTTGGAGGAACATAGAACAAGGAGAAAGAGAATTGTAATCTGCAGAAATAATAAGTTATTGAGACTTTGAGTAAAAAGAGTGAATTTGTCAAGAGTATCGTTTGGATGCTGTCTCATTAGAACTTCTCTGCTCGTGGGGCTGCTAATCAGAGCACGTTTTAAAGTTCGATTACAGCTGTGCTGAATGATCTTAATGACTAGAGATTTGTGAATCTGTTTTTAGCGCTATGGAAGGGTGTAACATAATTTTAATGCTTTTTTAGGAAAAACCATGATGAAAAAAGAAAAAAAACATCAGAGAATGTAGTAATTGTGCTAATCAATGCAGAGGACGGATAGAGACTATTTGATACGTTGTTCATTCTGTTTCGACTTAAGAAATTAGTTGTTTCGTTGAATGTGAAATTTCAGATTTGTTTGATAGCTTCTGCTGATTCAAATGGATAGATAAAAACACTAATTAACTAAGCTAACGTTTATCTGCATAGAATGCATATGAAGGATCATATTAATATCGTAGATTCACCATAAACACTGATGAGTTAGATTTAATAAATCAGAGAACCAATTAAGAATCTTGGATTCACTATTTCAATTGAGAAAATATGAGAACGAAATGTAAGGAAAGAGGGAGAAAGGAGAGAAACAATAATAGTAAGAGTGATGATATTATAATAATAAATAATGAATATACTTTGCTAGAATAAGTTATTAGTAGTAATATGTACAAATATAATAAATTCTCCTAAACTAATTAAGCAAGTGATATGAATGTACTAACTGAGTCATCTCACCAAAAATGTAGACACTACACGATGATCAAATTTAACGAATATTAACATGTAAAATAACAAAAGTATTATAAAAAAGTACTAAAGACAAAATAACTCTAAGAGAGAGAAATATTAATAATATATTTATGTTGTGATTAAGCTGATATTAAAAGAATTCAACAGCATGTTGAGTGGTTTGCTCACTTTGCGATTTTTTGGAGAATCTTTTTCAAAATAAATAACTTATTCTTAATTTGTTATCTTGCCTCTGCTTAGTATGATTAATATTAAACACACTCACGGCTAATCAGGAAGCATACTCATTATGAGGATTCATGAATTGAGTGTGATTAATTTACTTTTTTGAAATTGTAATATGTTGTATCATAAAGAGAAAAAATCAATCAAGAAGGGTATATTTTACAGATAATATTTTGAATATCTCATTGAATTAAAAATTCTAATTGAGAACTTCCCATAATATTCTTAGTTATCTAGATATGTTTTTGGTGTTAATTACCTCTTTAATGTGACAAAAACAAAACAACCAAAAACAAATATGTATTTTCTTTCAATTCTTATTTGGAACTTCTCTCTCGAAAGAAAAACAAAGAATCATGGTATTTCTTTCTTCTTACTGTTCTGTTTGTGTTTTAAATAATAATTTCAATCACAAATCAACTACTATTACTCAGCGAATTGTTTTTTTAAAGATGAATTAAATCGAGCTAAATTATTTTATAAATCAAAGACACAACTGTTTCTAATATTTATTTTACACAAACATTTTATATTGTCTATTTGATTTAAACTATCATGTGTATGGCGGTCAGTTATATTGTTATTATTATTGTTAGTGTTATGATTGCTTATCTGATCCTTGCTTTCCATTCTTGGAGAAGAGGAACAGCGATAGGAATTATGATTATTTCGATGGAATCTTACCACCTAACTGATTCGACAACAAACTCATATCTTATGACCCACTATTATTGCTATTGTTATTTCCAGGTTCAGTGGGCACTCTTTGATGATGCGTTGGGAGCTTATTTGTTTCCCTGGAGTTCGAGTGAGTTGACAATCTTAGCTTCGGCGCATTCGAGTTATTGTTATGATAGTTATTCACAGTAATATTCGCATTTATTATAGAAGCATGATTGTTATTATTAATTCCATTGCTGGTGTTTGAATTATTCCATTATTGATCTGCTTTGTTTTGGATAAGATTATTTGAGCTACTCGAGCTAGTAAGTAATTGTTTCTTGCTGTTGGAGTTAATACTGTAATTCGATACAATCGTACTCTTATTATTATTAAGATTGAGTGTTTATTATGTCGATTGCGATTACTAACTCACAGACGATTAGTTCTAATGGAAACTATTTGCATTACGTACCTTGATCTTACCTGTTCCCTAATATTTCAAATCAAATCGCAATATCAGCGATAACATAATCTCAATTAAAATTATTTAATATAGTATTTGTTGTTACTCTGAATTAAGCTGATTGCGATGCTTAACAAGACTATTATTGTTATTGTTATTGTTGCTATTATGATTTAAGCTGCAGAGCATTGGCATCACCAACCTTTAAGTTCTCCAGTTACCGTGATAGACTTTACAATCAAAAAATTTGTTTCCAAAATAAACATTAATAGTAAAAGCTTACCTGACAAATGTACCCTATTGCTACTGAGACTGCTACACTTAAGCACTTTAATGAAAAGAGGATGATTTTACTACCCCAGCTGAGTGTTTACTTGAAGTTGAGCGCTAACGAGCATTGCTAGAAGTATTATTATTGTTGTTGTTACTACACGAAACAGTCTACTGTCTCTCCTACATACCAGTTGATTTCAGCAATGGTTAATCCTTGCTTAAATACAATGTATCCGCTTTTTTACCATAATTCGAAGATATCTTCCCTGGGTATTACCCCTACTACTACTATTAATTCATAACATCATATGTTTATCCTCCATACTTATGGATATTCGCTGATGTTCTAAGTGGTTTCTATGTAGCTTATTGCTATGACTCTTACGTTGTTGCTGTTCTCTGCTGCAATGACGAGCTATTCTAATTAATAATCGGGGCATTCACGTTGATAATCGGTGCATACACATTCCATTAAGGGTAATTCTACACTACATTACTGTTACTATTCATACTATTGTTGTTATTGTAGTTGTTTTGTGTGTTGAGATGTGTGCCTTGTAGTCTCAGATTTCCTTGTTAGCTTGCAGGTCGTTGCTTATTATTATTTGGTTGTTATGATTATATCTTCTGTGATGCTAAAGCAGCTGCGATAGATTATGATTATTACTATTAGATGCTCACTTGAACTGATGGTACAACACCAATCCCTGATATCCCCTTTTTAACTGAATTACTTAACCCAGCATTACTGCTAATTGGATTAGTATTCTTGGGTGCTTTGATGACTGATGGGTTCTTCGAGTGTTATACACTTGATTTATTGTTTCTTTCTAGTATCTCAATAAGATTATTGAAGTTCCTGGAATTACTGGACAGCGAACTGCTAGCTCTAATGCTATTAATTTGATTATGCGTGATACTGTTGTTATTATGAGTTTTCCTCGTCGGTGAAGCACTTGTTTTAGCAATAGCATAGGATGGTTAATCATCTTCTAATCTAGCTATGTCTGAGTCATCTACATCTGAACCATCTTGCAATGCTTCCTCGAAGTTTTCTATGGTATCATCGTCTTCTTCGTTGTCTTCTTCGCGGCAGTGCTGAGTGTGTTGAGTAACAGCATTCCTTCCTTTCTGAGAATGCACTCGCTAGCTGATATCAATAGAATACCCTGTTGAGACGTTATTATTATTGTTACGATTCGCATGATTATGATGATCAATATCATTGCCTTCTGTTTTCATGCGGCGACCATCACCTAGTTACTACTGCTGCTACTGCTATTGTGATGACTACTATTATTTATATTATTACTACTACGATGGAGGTAATTACTTACTCAGAAGTATTTCCTTGAATTTCTAGAGTTTCTGTGATGGCAATAGCTATTGCTGATTGGATGTGAATTACTATGAAGGTTTAAAAGAATTATTGTTATTGTTATTGGCATGATTAGCGATGAGTTATAAGGTATTGTGATGCTGCTATATCCGCTGACTCTACTCAGTCAGCACTGGTCTCTTAGATATATTATTATTAACTTGCTATTGCTTCTGTTATGCCTGTAACGATGTAGATACTATCTCAGTCTTTAAACTATTTGCTCCTTAATTAGAACCTATGAACTTATTACCATTAGGCTGAGTTGTCGTTGTCGTTTATGTCTTCAAAGGAGGTTATTGCTATGTTTATGGTTATTGTTATTGCTGTTATGACAACGACTATTGCTGTAATATCAATTGTTACTACTATTAAATGATCTTTTACTACCTCAACTAATGATTCCTCCTTTCCTTATCGATAGCTTGCTACTCTTCTTATTACTATTTCACAAGCTATTGCTGTTATTATCTAAGTATCTACTCCCCTTGTTCTTCATTCTCTTAATGCATCTAGAGATATTCCCGCTAGTAGTTCTTCATATTCTACGCATGCAGATTATACACTGTGACACCATCTACAGAACTCAACGAGGAATCTAGACTAGGATTATCATCATCATCATCAGCATCGCTATCTGTGTCATCGTATTCTTCTTCTTATTTGCTATTGACTTTGTTGTTGTTTTTCCTTCCAAAGACGAATTCTGAGTTACACTAGCTACGAATATATTTCTTTTCTATTTCCAACCGAAAATCACCTGGTTAATAGCATTGCACTAACTATTCCTCTAGTTTCTGTATTTCTATCTCCCTCTGCTAGGTTGTGGATAGTTACTTCGGCAATGAAGAAGAGTCTCTGTCTTTGTTCTGTGACTTAGGTTTATATTGTTATGTGTCAGTGTTATTATTATTACTACTACTCTCAGTTTTAGATTTAATCGAGCGATCGTGTAATGGTTGGATGTTACTTGATTTATTAGGAGATTTAGTTTAAAGCTGCTATCCTGATCTCTCTGCTTCTGAGATCGTGCTTGTGTTGCTAATAGTAGTTATCTGCTTAGTGTTCATCGCATTTGTCAATGGAGGAGGGTTGCTTAGATAAGACCCCATTGTTGTAGTTGTATTTGTCTTTCCATCAGGCAATCCTTCGATAGTATTGCTATTAGAGTTAGTAGCTTTATTAGTATGATTGACACTGCAATATGGCAATGAAGACTATTGAATAGTGTTAAATTAACCATTAGAAGAATTAATTCCTTTAGTGAACTACTACGATTATTATATTAACTAGATGGAGTTATCTACTTGTTGTTAGCTCATTTAGACATTACCTGCTTATTAACTACTACTCTAATGATTCTCTAACTCCCCGTATTTCTACTGCTGTGAGCCTCTTAACATCATTTGCTATTGAATCTGATATTGTTATTATTATTATTAATGCTGTTGCAGCTGCTACTTTTGCAGTTACGACGACTATCCTTATTACTGTTAAGAAAGCTACTGTTATTTCTAATGTAGCTAAACCTGATGAAACTATTACTGCAATAGCTGTTATTAGTGCATTATAAACTCGTCAGACTAACTTTTCTGCTTCAGTTATGTATTATGTGTTGTATGGTTGTTAGCTCTTTAACTAAAGTTAGTTAGACAATATTTTGTTGTGCGATTTGCTTATTAGTTAGTTAGTTAGTTAATTAGTTTTCTTTCTTTCGGAATAGCAGTAGTTGAATTTATTATAATATCAGTCTGATTTTCTTGAAAAAAAAACAAATTAATTATCTCTCTTCACAAATAAGCAATTAATAAAAAACTTTCTTTAACAATCTCTCTCTCCTTTTTCTTACGTTATCCTTCTTAATTCAATTTATCTAATTACCCTCCTCTTTTATTCGCTTCATTCGGATAATAAAAAAACAAAACAAAATCTCTTCTTTTGTTTTCCAATATTTTTAAACAAAAACATAATAATCACGACCCAGTCTCCTCTGGTGCTGTTAGGAAGCATAACCAAATTAACAAAATATATTTTTCTTTCTTTTTTATTGAATTATTCACTTCATATTAACAATGCATGTATGGTGATATTTCTCTGCTAATAAATTCACTGCAATAACATAATCAAAGTGTTCAAATAAATTCTTCTAGATAGTCTGTGTGTGTGTTTCATTCATACTGAAAGGATGAGAATAATGGTGCGTAAATACTTTAGCTAAAATTGCATATCAATTCTCCTCACCAAAACAAATTGAATTTTTGTTTATTCATATTCAACTTTGCATGTCAGTTGAGCTATTGATTAATCATACGAAAATATGAACTTTCTTCTATTAACTTATGTATTTTTTTGGATTGCCTTGAGAAGAAAGAAAAAAAAAGAAAAAAGAAAAATCTTAATCAAATAATTTATACCTGTTTCTGTGCAATAAAAGAGCTAAAAAGCCTAGAGTGACAAAAGCCATGGGGAGAAAGCGAGAGAAATCTCACATGAGAGAAGCATGAGAGATCATAATTTTTTTAAAGCGAAATAAAACCAAAAATAAACTCACTCCACACGCTCCAAAAAGAGAGAAAGATATTCACTAAGATGTTCTCCAAGATCACTCAACAAACCCTCAAGGCACTCTCCGCATAGGTACACAAACAAGACACACATAAGCGTTTAGAATTATCTACTCAACCAAGGAGCATTTATGATTTGATTATCTTATGTTTTGATGATCTTTTTTTGAAATCTTTAGACAAAGCAATCGTTCTCTGTGAGACAAGTGTTCTATGACTTGATTTACAAGGATGACAAATCAGCAGCAACTTACAAGGCTACCACTGCTGATCCAAGAACGCCTCTTCAAGTAAGCAAAAAACAATAACCAAAAACTAAAAAAGAATTATTTGAAAATGCTAGCAGCAGAACAACTAAAAAGAAAAAATAAGAGAAACAAAATATGAAATATAGACTCGCACATTGCTTTTGTTTAAGAAAATCTCATTTTGAATTAGGGTGCTGAAGGCAGAGTTGTCTAGGACGTCCCTGCTAATTATGAAGTGACTAAACTCGCTAATGGTGTCACTGTTGTCACCGAATCTTAAGGCTTCCCCTCATAAGTCGATTTCGGTAGGAAATTTAGTTCGAGAAAAACACATGAAAAAACTTCCAGCAATTTATGCATTTTTCGAAGGGTAATTGACTTTTTGTTCCAATTTTCTAGGTATCCTCTTGGATGTTGGTACTCGTGATGAGACTACTGAGAATTCTGGATCCTTGCTTTCCATTAAAAACACATATCTCAAGACAGTCCTTAACACTAATGAAACTGTTAACTACGGTGTTATCTAACAATCTGGTGGATCTTTCGAAGTCGAATATGACTAAGAAACTACTTACTTCAAGGCTAATTGCTTGGCTCATGATGTTACTGATGTCTTCTCCGTTGTTGCTGATTGCGCTCTTGAACCTAGATCCGCTGTGGCTGCTTCCATTGGTGTTGAAAAAAACCAAAATACCCATAAACTTGAATCTTATCTCAAGACTGGATAATTGTTCAATGAGAATGTCTTCAAGACCGCTTATGGCTTAAAAGGGTTAGGACTTCCATTGAATGGACTTAAGGGAAATGTCAAGAATCTCAGCTCTTATACTCTTCAGAAATTCTAACTTGAGAACATCACACCCAACAGAATCTATGTCTGCGCTGCCGGTGTTGAATCTCACTAGGAATTCGTTGACTTAGTCTAATCTAAATTAGCTTAGATCCCATCTACTCAAGGATAGAAGACCCTTCAAAGAGAGAAAGCAGAGTATCTCGGTGGTGAAGTCAGAAACCTTACTGAAGACAGTGGAGTCACTCTTGCAGTTTTATTCTAATCCGCTGGTTGGAGCTCTCCTGATCTCATCGCTTTCAACGTTGCCAGTGCTCTCTTGGACAATCTTAGACTCAAGAAGAACTTACTTAAGAAGCTATCCTATGTTGATGCAGCTGAATCTTTGAACTTCAACTTCACTGATTCTGGTCTTTTCGGTCTTAGAGTATCTGGATCTGCTGATAAAGCTAAGGATTTACTCAATGCATCTGTTGCTGAACTCAAGGCTCTTGCAACCTCTGTAACAGCTGAAGAACTAGCCATTGCTAAGAGCACCCTTAAAAACTCCGTGCTCACTGCCTTGGAGAGACAGACTGATAGACTCGAAGAAACTGTCAAGAATGTAAAAATTATATTAATTTCAAGAGAATTTAGTGATTTAATAAATCTTAATAATTCTTTTGTTTGTTTCTTCTCAGGTCTGCACATTCAACAAGGTCTTGCACACTTCTTATGCTTAGCAGATCGATGCTGTGACTGCTGATCAGGTCAGCAAGGCTGTCGCAAAGGTCCTTGCATCTGCTCCTACTTTGGTTGCTCAGGGTGGTCAAGTCAATGCTCTTCCTTCTTATGATCAAGTCAGAAACTTACTCAAGTGAAATAACTCAATAAGGATAAACGGTTTTTCTTGATTATCTGAGATTGTTCTCACACCAAGAAAAATAGCATATGTTTTGTGACAAATACGCTCATCTGCATGTGCGTTTTTCCATTTTAACCATGAAATCAATCATTTAATTCTAAAATTCTACTTAGACATTCCTTCATTACTTTTTATTACTGTTAAATTAATATTCTGTGGTTTGGGTTTGTTGGTGGAAGTCATTTTTATTTTTTTAGAGTTTTTTCTAAATGCATATTTGAGGCATTTTGTCTAGTGCAAGTCAAGAAACAGTTAGACCATTTTTGTTGAGAAAAAGTAGTAAATTTATTTATAAAATGAAATGCCTTTTTCTTCCAGGATAATTGTTCCTATTACCAAAAAGACAAGAGACTAATTTTATCATATTTTTAAATTTTAGTATACGGACTTATGCTTACTTGCTTTATCTAGTATTTATTGTGAAAAAAATATGTAACACATGGAAGAAAACAGCCCTAAAGTACTATGTGCATATTTGAAGATTTTGATTAGAATAATATTACTTTTAAGTATATTATCTTCACACTTTATGTTGAATATCATAATTTAGATTAATAAAAAATTTTTTTTTGTTGTTGGATAAAACAAAAATTATTTAAGGACAAGTGTGAATGTATTTTAAGTATTAAGAAACAGATTGAAAATAATTCAAGACCATTAAATCTACACGAAGGACATAAAGGGATTCTGAGAAGAAATTCATATCTCAAAGGCAGATCTCGCTAAAATCAAATCAAAGCCAATATGAAAAATATCTCTTTTTGAGAATTTATTTTTGACCATCTGTTATTTTTTAGGATGGGAAAGGAGGAGGAGGGTACTGAGATAAACCAACTTTTTTTCATTTTCTGAGCTTATTAAAAGCTTAAAAATTGATTAATTGATTGTAATTATTTTTCTATTAATAAATATCAATGGGTGCTTCTAACAATTCAAACTTAATTAAAATAATAAGAAATCTTGAGCAATAATTTTTTCAAATTGAACTTATTCGATTTTACTCCCTCAAAAAAACCCAGCCAATATTTGTACTCGGTTTAATTTTTGTGCATCCCATAAGCGATTTAAGATAAAGGATGCAATATCCCAAACAAAGAACTTTTGTTAACACAAACATTCCAAAAAAACCAATTCCCTAACTTAATTCCTCATTATTATTAATGCAGCCTCCTCTGTAATTACCTTATCCCTCCTTGTATATTAAGCATATTTTGCTGGACTAAAAGCACATCTCACATTCTTCGATTTGGTCACATGAATGGCAAGTAATATTATCCAGATAGAACCCTTCTAAGCAAATGATATTATTTTAGTATTATTTCTAAACTGAAGAACCAAACCTTAACTTGCTAAGCTAAGACTAAGTTGCTTTTCTGCTTTAAAAAGCATTCCCCCAGTGATTTCTTTTTGTTACTGAGCCTGAAAATATTTTATATTTTCTCAATAGAATTAAAATGGTTTTTATCTAGCTTTTGCCCTGATTGCAAGCAATAAATGCTCTTCCCATCTACTAACCAATCAAAAAGATAATTATTTACAAATTTTTATTTTTCTTTTAAATAGCTAGCTCTATTAATCTACAATATCTGTTCTCTTTGTCCTTGCTCCTGTGGCCTCCCCTTGGGGGTCTTTCAAAAATGGCAGCAATAGTCAAAGAAGAAGTTTTTTGAACTAAAATAAACAATAAGAAATTGAGACATTGTCCGTCTAGTTCTGAGTTTGTCGTAGGGCTCATTCTTTTCTGCCTCTCCAAACTAGAAGGATTGCATTTTATCACCAGTAAAATTGATATAAATCATGCTTTATTTCAATATTAAATCCTTCTGCTACATCTTTGTTTTCAGCTGCACAATTGGACATATTTCCATTTTTGCAAAGGCAGTATCATACATGTCCTTGCTGTTCAGAGATATTATCATTTATTCTTATTATTATTTTCATTTATCTCTCTTATTGTTTGTATTTCTTTATGTATTTATTTTCTTTCTGAACACGCTTGGCAACATAGAACTGACTTAACAAATTATGAACATCTTTCTTATGGTATATCTTTCTCTCTTTCTTTCGAAAACATTCATCATCTCATCATCATCCATCAACCATCATCCGCAAACAATCATCATCCGCAAACAAACAATCATCATCATCATCATCATCATCTCCATCAGATTTCTCACATTATCAATTTCCATCATTAATAGTCTTAGTAAATATCTCTTTCAGTGAGTTATTTACAGCTATCTTCCAAGAAGAACTCATTGCAAGAGATTTATCTGATGGGGCGTCTTACCATGCGTTGTAGCGCCGTTGTGTTAAATCAGCAAATATATTGATTCAAAAGCGAGAGATCGTTTGTTTGTTAAAGATGAGAAAATGGGTGTAATATCATCTTAAACTCTCTCAGCGCTATGAATCAACAAAATGACAGATCAGCCTCGAAAGGAATGAGGAGTTTTAAACTATTTTAAAAAATAACAACAGCAACTACAACTAACATGGCCTTGCAATGTTTAAAATGTTCTTCCTTTTTGAGGACTACAATTACAAAATCAAAGGAAAAATATTTGATTTTAACTTCAGTTTCTCCCACAGCCTTTTTGTGAATAGTTCAAGTATTTTGATGATTTGTCTAAGCAAAAAGCAAGGAGAAACATGGATTTACTTGTACCAAAAATTTGATTTCTTTGATTCAGTTTGAATTTTTTACATCCCCTTCCTCCCCCCTCCCTTCCCTCCCATCTCAACGGATTCTTCAGTTATTGTATTGAAAATCAATTTAGTTTCAAAAATTTACACAATCAATCCACCCATGCCTTCTTCTAATTAAATTAAAATCACCCTCTCCTTCCCCCATACCTTAAATATCTAAGATAATTAGTTTGTTTCTACCAATTCAGTTCCCCCTTTCTGCTCCCCTTGGAAACATCCTATTTCTGGGGAGAAAAGAAAAACCTAGATCAAAACAAAAAGAGATGAAGAAAGCAGACAACAAGCAGCAACCTTTAGTAGAATTCATTTCAATGCAGAGACTGCTTGTCCTGTTTATTCTCTCTTTGTTTTTCTCATTACGAGACATTTTTCAGCTGAATTTTTTAAATATTATGATGCTTAATGCTATTCAATGCTAGTTTTTAAAAGAATCTACTAATTCCCTTGAATATTTTTTGATTTAACCTCTCACGAATGAGATAGATATTTTGAGACTATCATTTTTATGATTCTCTCTATTTCTCTTTCTCTGCGTTGTTAAGATATGTCTTTGAAAATCTTGAGCCACAAGAATCAAATTAAATGTACATATAACATTAACAACGAAAGTAGATTTCATAACCATACATTGAACTGCACTGCTATTGCATAATATGACCCAACTTGTAAAAGGCAAACTAAGACTATGAGTATTCAGAAAATTGAAACCATAGCAATAATGAACAACAACAATGCTATCAAACTACAATACTTTCATGTTAATAATCTATGATATAATGCGATATGATGGGAACAATGATATATGATCAACGACTGATGCGAGATAGAGAGAGAGATATATTTTAAATAGAAAGAATGAATAGAGCCATGTAAAAGAAAATTCAAATTCAAAATATTGGCAATTAATTTTTGTTTAATTATGAATTTTCTCCCCCAAGTAATGCAGATTTTAATAGGCTCTTTGTTAAGATTTTTTCAGGAAGAATATTTTTAATTAAGAACTAACAGCTTAATGTAGGATTTAGATAAACTTTGCTCTTTTTTTTTTATGTATTCAAATGAAACAGCTCTGTTGTTCTCTATTTGGCTCATTTTTCAAGAAATTTTTATCATCCCTCTCTTTCAATGTTCAATACATATCTGTTTCCTTGGATTTTAAGTAATCACAAACCGCAAATAAATATTATTTTCAGGAATTTTAGCTAATTCTAATAAGGGATAATAAAATGTATTGATTTTGAAAGATCATTTAAATAGCATTGAGTAGCTGATCTCAAAAACTAACAAGCAAACAAGCATACTTACATAGCAAAATTATCATCGTTATTATTGAATTTCACTTGGGAAAAATACAACATTGTTCAGATAATCCTAAATCTGTCATAGGTTATGTACTTTGTATGTGGGTGTGCCTGCTGTTGATATTACTATTTTAACATTTATTTTATCACTGGATGGGGTAGAGACCCTTTTCCTTGAGGATAGACTCTAAGGCAACATGGGATTCACCCTTAGCTCTCACGTATCCGGAGATAACAACACGGGTGGAGTTGCCAGTCTTCTGGCCGGTCTCACCAACCTTTTTAAAAACAAAGTAGTTAGAGAAATGTATAGAATATTTTCGAATTGATAATAAGAATTATTTTAGAATAAAAAAACTCTCCTCCTCTTCCAAGGATTCAAAGGAAAATATTATTATTATTAACAACACATCCTTGAAACAGTTCAGAAAAAGCAAAAGCAAAAGATGTATCCATTTCATAGGTTAATGTGTGTGTGTGTGTGAATATGTTTTGTATATGTAATGTAAATTAGCTTATTGTGTGAGTTGTTTGCTGAGTTGATATTGTGAATCTTTTCTTAATTCTGTTTTTTTTTTTGAAGCTTTTGTATCTAATTGAATAGCTATTCTTACTGTATATTTATTTTTTATTCTATACCATTAGCTCATTACAAGGTGATAAGAAACTAATAACTTAAATACTATTACTCTTCACAAGAATATCTAAACAAGCCTATGTGCTTGATACTCTTGCTGATTTTCTCCAAGGATTTTGATATTTTTTATAAACAATTTTAAACAAACAATTGGTACCTCTGCAACGCTGATTTGGACGGAGGAGGCATCGTTCGAGAAAATGAGTCTATTGGTCCAGTCGCACTTTCTGGGGAGGTAAGCGTCGACTCTCTTGTTAAGGTCGTTAACCAAGCCGGTCATAGGCTTGGACCATTGGTTCTTTCTGCCAGCGTTCATCTTGAGTATTTGATTGGAATCTAAAGTGCTTTGTATTTAATTATTATTTTCGTATTTGATAGTTTTATCAATCCATTCGTCACTCCCATGGTGTCTCAATAAAAACTCAATTACCCACAAGATCCCTCATATTCACTTTTTGTTTTTTCTTTGCCTTTACCTTGTTTTTTTCCACCTTTGATTACCTTTTAATTCAACCCGCTCACTTTTATCCTTATTTCAGTATGCCAGTTTTTCCACAGTCGGCATTCGTTAAGCTACTAATTTGCATATTTAATTATGTTTTTACAATCTTAAATGCATTTTTTCACATATTTTTTTTAAAATTGAAAGGATTGTTATTTTTTGTCAGCAATGTGATCGATTGTGCTTTGAGCTGTTATCACTTGTTGTGCTATTTTAGAATTAATATTTTGTATTTTATTAGTAAAACTAATGTTTAAAGCCTTCTGATTATTTTGATACATTCCCAGCTTACGAAGATACTAAATTATTCACTAATGGCTATTAGTGTATTGTCTGTTGTAAGCTATTTTGCATTTAATTTTTTATGTAAGATACTGAAGAGCATCCATCCATACTGTGACTGCGTGTCGTACTTTCCTAATGAACAAAATATGAATCAAAATTTTAGAATAAACTTACTTAAAAATATTAACCTTTTTGAGAATAATAATCTCTCTTTAAATCTTTACCTTTTCCATGTTGAATTTAGGTGAATTCATGAGTGCACGAAGTTTGTTTAAATTCGAATCTTTTCCATTAGTTTTATGTGCTTAACCCTCGTTGCTGGTGCTATTAGTTTACAATTACGAACTAGATGACTGCTTAGGTAATTACTAAGAATAAAGTTGATTTTGATCAGACTGTTTTGGTTCACTGAAGATATTATTTTTCACCCCTTGCAGTTATCTATTAGTTGAGTCATTTTACTGGCTTTATCCGTCCTATCTAAACGAGAAAGAAGCAAATGGAAGGGTTGTATTTTTAAGAATCCTAAATGCTTCTAGATTATCCTGGGAACAAGAGTGACCATGATATTCTTGTGAAATCTAAACTGGTTATGTATTTGAACAGATATTTTCCATATTAGAACATTTATTATTAGACAGCCTTTTTGGGAGTTTATTTGTTGAACTGTCTGTGAGGTCATCCTTTGTGCTTTCTTTCTAAGGTACATGCATAGTGGCATTGTAGAACTTAGTTTAACTTGCTGAAGATTTATGATATTTTGTTTTGAAAGTACTAACATTGGTATCTTTCTGGAGGCTGTTGTTATGTAAATAATTTGGATTGCAGTTGTGAAGCAGATATGGCTGAGGAGATGAACTATTATTATTGCTTATGTTGTTGCTGTTGTTGTTGTTGTTGTTGTTGTTGTTGTTGTTGTTGTTGTTGTTGTTGTTGTTGTTATTGAGCAGGTGACATGAAACCTAATCAATTAGCTAGTTCTTCTCTTGCGACTAAGTATGTTGAAAATATTTGGGAATCTTGTTTTTAATCTGCTAGTAGTTTTATCCATTGGGCAACCCAGATGGTTTCTTAATGGAACTACGACTGGGTATTGTTTCAGAATTCGCTTAGATGCTGTTACTGTAGTAGTTATTATTCTCTGGGACTGTACTACGCTGTTCTTTATTATCAGTAAGTGAATTGTGTTTTTTTATGGATATTCCTGTCTTGTTATGGAATGATTATTGATTTATATCCATTCCTTCCTTGAAATGAATCCTTTCAGTTGTATTGCTCCCTTCAGTTAAAACTGTGCTTGCTGCTGATGTTTTATGGTTCGTAATAACTTCCTTAAGAGGATACCCACCGCTTGCAGAAGCTAATTAAGGATGATGCAGATTGTTTTCAGATATTTTCTGTAATACCTTTAATTTCTCCTAGATCTTCAGCAGTTCTTAAGATTTCGAAGTTAATTCTGTTTTAGTCTGTTTAGAAAACATCATTGTGTTCTCTTTGTCACTTACTCCAATGTTACTACTACCTTCAGTGTAGCTACTTGTTTAATGAAATCCATTAGAACTACTCGATCGTTAAGGCATCATTATCCTGGTACTACTTTTAGATTTGTCCATATTACCCTTCTATACTTTGTTTTAATCGCTAATATAAGTATTACTCGCTTGGCTACTGAGAGAACTAACCAGCACTTTTTATCCTTATTCATCTATTCTTTGCTGTTTTAGTGGCAAAAAGTATGTAGTACTATCTCCACAAGATAACACTCTTCCTAATGCATCACATTTTAATTCCTCAACTGATTCTTCACGAACCTGCAATACCGTAGTCTATGTAATATCTCTGTCTTTGATTACTAATACCTTCTTTTCAGCTATTAATCTTTGATTCTCCACTTGAGCAGCTTCAACTGTGCTCTCAAGCTTCTTGATTTACTTAGACAGCTCCTCTACTTTATCCTAGACATTCTCAGCATGTATTTCAAGCTACCGTTGTGTTCGAATGTGCTGTCTTATTTCAGCTTCTAGTTTCTGCAGCTGCTGCTCGTACTCCTTGCAGTATTTGCAAGTGATTATGTCGAAGTTATCTTGGTTGTTCGCTCCAACTGATGCACTGAAGGTTTTCTAAGCTGCTTATTATTGATTTAGTTATGCTTTGAGATCTGCATTAGATTTGAATAAAACTGAAATTATTGTATTTAAATAACTAAATATCACTGACTGTTCATATTAGAGTATCTTCTCTTTCTTCTCTTCCAAGGGAATCTGTCCGATTAGCCTCCCTGCGAGATCCTGATTGCAAAAGCCAATAATGTTTAAATGAAAACAACTAAATCTTAGAAAGCCCAAGGCATTTAAATTCAAAAAATAATTGGGAAACTTAGCGTAAAGCGATTCAAAGCTATTCTGTGTACTTGATCTAATTTGTTGAGCAGCTGCAAATACATATTGTATGCAGGCTAGAT
>Ga0302271_10001402_pt1 | contig 23138 bp, 20 predicted proteins | sample III_Bog_N1_1_FD_198767 | JGI IMG/M metagenome (GOLD analysis project Ga0302271, IMG submission 198767) | Peat permafrost microbial communities from Stordalen Mire near Abisko, Sweden - III_Bog_N1_1 | ecosystem: Environmental > Terrestrial > Soil > Wetlands > Peat | place: Sweden: Abisko... | reverse complement strand
CATACCAATACAAGGGGATTCTTGTGTCGACTTCGATCCCTGTGACTTTATCGTTAAAACCTTTTTACTTCACTTCCAAGGACATTCCAGTCTTATTCACAATGATGAATCTATTTATTTTTTGTTTAAATAAAAGTCATCAGATAAACTGTTATAATCAATCAGTTTGCTATCAGAAATCGCAGCAAATTTATTTAATAATCAAATTAAAAAATCAAAATATCTTTTCACCCCCCATTCCCCTATCTCATTATTGTTTCTAAAAACTTCTCAGCTTCTCTGGAAAATCTAATTTTAAGATTTTCATCCATATTGAGGGAACTTATTTATCCTTTAATATCTGAGTTGATCCCAATAATCTTTACCTGGGTGTGATTGTGATAACCTTGGAGAACAATTTCTCCTGCTGTTCGACATTCTTAATCGAGACATTCACTCCCATAGTCTAATAAACAGGGTTGCCTTAATGATTATTTGTATATAAATCCACTTGTGTATTTCCCACCCCTCCAATGCTAGTTTATTTTGAAATCTTATTGTAATTCGTATCAGCAAGGCTAAGCATATCCCCGCTATCCGTTCCAAACAAGACTAAGTTGGTATTCAAGGTTTCATCTTAGTAAATCTGCTTTTATCCACCGACAAGTTTGGAATCCTTTTTGCTTCCTGTGAAGACATTTAGTCTATAAGGTGACTCATTGACAATATATCCCTTGCAGTAGATGAAGAACTATCTGCAACCAGTTTGGGTATCAGCTGATTCTGATGCTTTCTACTGCACAGAAATTTCACTTTGATTTCCGTTGACATCTTTGATTAATAGTTTTTCGACTGTTTTTTCAGAAATCAATGCTTCATTGCTCCAGAAATGACCAGGGATTTAAATTTTCAAGAATGCATCTTTACGAGTAGAGCAGTTATAAAATTCAAATGACTCTCCGCAGGCTATTTATTCTGTTACTGAGGTCATTTTCCTAAAATAGAACAAAATCCCAGATTTAACAAAAGTAATAGAAAATATCTTAACATTATTTCTATTTTTTACCTGTGATTGATGAGTTAAATTAAGAGCGTCTTCGGCAAGCAATTCTTAAGTTTATAAGGAGGCTCGATCGAGAAGAATGTTCTATTGCTGTTCAGGGGATCCTTGGACACTTTCAAAATCAAGAAATGCTAATCGATTTTCATTTCCTCAGCTTTATCCATGAAGTTATCTCTGAGTTTTTTGAAAGAGAATCTATCAGACCCAATTGCTTCTCCCTCGAGAGTCGCAGTGAAGTACCCAGCTACTAAATCTAATGGGATTGCAGCTTTTTAGTTGGTTCGTAATTTCATCACCTAACAAAATACGATTAACAAATTAAAAATTAATCTATTATTTTTGTATTGTTTTACTTGTTTTTGAGCTTTCTAAGTGTCAAAGAGAGTGATAACGACTGTCTTCTAGCATGCATTTGTGAGATAGTATGGCGACGAAATGACAAGGACTTTTTTAGCTGAGATTTCATCAAGCTTGACTACTGTAGCGAGTTCAAAAATTTTCTTTTTGGTATCCTAGCTCTTGACAGCTCGCAGACGGCTACGAAGTTTATCTAAGTCTACTTGAGGAATTAACTCCAACTGCATGTTAGGGATGAAAACTTTGACTTTGACTTGCTCACTCTGTCTCTTAAACACATGGGTTTCTTCGCCTTAAACCTTACCCTGTTAGTGGGGGGATTTTCAAAAAAATAACAGAAAATTTATATTTTGCACACTAAACTTCTCCTTCTTACGAGTTGTGCTTGATCGAAATCAACTTGGAAATTCTTTTCTTCATCGTTTTTAAGTTAAATCCTGTATTCCTGCTGATTAATTGCTCCTTTGAGGGAAGACCGTTCAGTGGCTTGGATAACATTCGTGAGATCTGTGATGACTTCGATGGGATATCCTGTTTCATTTTTGATGGTATAAGGTGATACATGCTGGATACTTTCCGCTTCAAAACTGCCTTCTCTTGAGCATTTACGTTCTTCTTCCTCAATGTCATGTGAGGCAGATCTTCCTCCCTATGCAAGAGGAAGTATTTCCTTTTATACAGTCTTAGTTGTCTTACTCAGGATGGAGAGGAACTAAGTGGAGAAGGTTAAATTGAAATTCTAATAAGTTGAGTTCATCTCCACGGTGATTAGTTATTTGATATTGTTCAATTCGCTTTGAATAAAATCGATTTAAAACCCAACTTTTTCAATAATTGGCTCCCATAAGCCTACTCTAGGGTTGTAATACTCCGCACTGAATTGAATTCCAGTGGTGACACTCAGCTAAATGTTGTTTTGCTTGAGATTCACTGTCATTTCGAAGATGTTAAAGTCAAGCACGGGGACATAAGCTGCATTCATATCGTTAACAATAACAATCTAAAATCCTTGTAATTCTGCTGTGACATCCATTTGATTAATCTATGCTTCGTTTTGCATCAACGCAACAACTTTCTCATCCTAAGAATCTAGTTCTCTTTGGATCTTCTCTTCCTCTGTGAGTTTAGCTTCTTTAATAGCTGGTTTAGCTGGCTATTATGGTGCAGCTGCCTCTGGTTGTTTCATGTCTGCCAAGAGAAGATTCACTGTGCTTCCGATAAGGCTTAGATCAGAGAACGAAATCTTAAAGGATGTCTTCGCTAATTTCGCTTCAATGAGGGCTTTATTGGAAAATAGAGTTGCATTTTCAGCAGCTAGCATAAGATAGTCTTTCTTCGAGAAACTCAAATCCAAAGGAAGCAGCACCGATCTCTTATTAACCTTCCTGAAATCCTTTGTTTTAAGCTCTTCGACATTGCAGATAAATATCTCCAAGCCTTTCAGCTCCACTGCCATCAGCGACGTTTAATTGAGAGTAAACGAATCCAAAAGAGTAGTCTTTTTCTTATTGATTTACTCCACAATGTAAGGTATCGATTATGCAACTGAAAAATGAATCTTTATGTCAAATAACCCGCGAATAGCTAAGACATTTGTGCTATCCGAGCAGGGTGTGCAAATCAACACATTCATGACATTTATATTCATTTTCATTTCACCACCGACTTACTTCTTGAATTATTAGATTTCCTCAGCTGCTCGTTGCTAAGCTTGAATTTCTTCTTTTGTCAAAGTCACCACATACACAGGAGGAGGTGGCTAAATAGCACTATCCATAGCAGCAAACCCAGCGAGTGCCATCAATGGACCTGTCTCCGCTTGGACTTTAAAATCTGCTACAATAATATCCATGAATTTATCTGCATTTGGCATCATTTGCAGTTCAAACAGAATCTAGAATTTGAGTGTCTCCTTTGCAGTTGCTGTGTTTTCATATTTCAAAAACTCATACTTCGTCGCAGTGAGCATCGAAATCAAAGAATTCTAGGTCTTCAACTAAAGTGCTTCTCCTTCGTCTCTGAAAAGGGAGTGGTTCACTAAGAAAGATAAATCGTTCATTTCTTCTTTGGTGTATTTCCTTTGGATATTTAAATCTCCCAGCAAACTACCTTCTTGATATCCATCGTCTTTTTTCCTAAAACAAGAGCCATTCAACGTGGAAGCATACAGCGATGTTGACATCTTAATCTCCGTGATTTATTAGATCACTCTCACTTTCCCGAGAGTCACTCTAGCAAACGGAAGCTAACTTTCTTTTTCCACTGCGAATATCGACATGCTCTCCATGTCGAGTTAAAAGAACATTCCACCTTTTTCTTTATCATATTCATCGAATTATTGGATCTATGTACCCATGCTACTACCACTCTTCGACCCTTGATCAACACTCTTAGAAGGAATAACTGCCAACGCAGCTTTTTTCACTCTTTCCGCTTCTTCTTTTTTGGCTTTCTCTATCACATATTACGCTTCTTGATTGTTCGCCCAATCGTGAATCAAGAACCTATCGCATCCATCATCGTATGAGATATTCTTGAATAGACAACTCATGACAAGATTGTAATCTGCATTTGACATTCTGAATATAATAGGAGTAATGTAATTCTTCAATATCATAGTTGTGTCGATGCGGATATCGTGTCCATAAATGTACTTGAATTCATTCACAAATCCAGCCATGTTAATATCAACATTGTAGTCGAATGCTTTAGTCATTTCAATGATAATATTATTATCCTTGACGATTCTAAGCTGCATGTTCGCTAGTTTAATGTAGAAATGTTCGTTGTAGACTTCTTTGACTTCATCTTGCACTTTACACTGTAGTAACCTATCAGCATTTTTGATTCTACCATTGCTGACTGTGATTTAACCGAGATCAATTTGGAGATACTCAGTGCTCTCAGGACGCGGTTTCAGTGTGATTAATGGGTTCATCATAACAACATCCATGCTCATACCCTTTGGATGTTCTAGAATCCCTCGAACTTATCTTTTTCCTAGTTTTCGTAATGGTTCCATGGGATCTTTTGATTTCGCTTGTTCCTTTTGCAATTAAACGAGCTTTTCAGCATCGACTTCCTTTTCATCTACGAAGAACTAAGGAGTAGCTAAGGGGCCTAGTAATTAGACTAAGGAATAGTCTAAAAGACGGAGAATCGGTCGCTGAATGTAGTTTATGTGGATAGAATTCAGATTGACTTTCAAGAATGTAGCAATGTTGTCTGCTTTGATTTTGTTTGAGCCATCAGTTAATGAGCGGAATTCAATTTGTAACAGACTGCTAGCGTTCTAAGAAGCAATAAATAAAAGGTCAAAATCAGCATTGAACATATTAAAATTGAATAAAGAGAAATTAAGATTTGATTTTCTTCTTCTGAAATACCTTATTATGTAGTAATCCAATGAGTTCCTAAGGCACAATCTTATTCCAGTCTTCTTCCTTGTAGATGGTATTTGGGAAATTCGTAAGATCTCTGACTTGAAGGTTTCCGAGTGTACCTTGCAGGAACATTTCATCTGATTTCTGCTGGAACGTTAAATCGATGTTTGAAATGGAAAGATCATTCACAGGTAGCTTGTTTCTTCGATTGATGAGCACAACCTTGATTTCTTTGATAACAACTTTAGCCTGCATGAGGATAGACTCATTTTCTTACAAGGCAAGAGGACTCTTTTCGGATTTCCCAGATTAAGAATTTGAATCGACTTCAGATAGGCTTCCTTAGGTTGCAAACCCATGACCTGATGAAGAACCAGCGGAAGTGCTAACTTCGTTCTCCAGCTGTCTCAAGAGTTCAGATGTTGGAACCACGTTTGGATCTATTTAACAAAAAACAAATCAATATTAGCCTTTATTTTAAAGATGATTTTTAACATTTCATTGGTAAAATATGATAAACTATTGAATGAATCTTACTTTCTTCTTGTACTTTGATGAATAGAAGTACTTTGGCTAACGTTTCTGGCTTGAAATTAACCGTGAGAGTATTGAAATTCACTGACACATCCAATCCTACATTTTAATAATCAGGATGGCCTTTCTCAAGTATTATCACTCCAAGTTTGATAAGTTCTTCAGAAGACGACGCATTAGCACTTTTACTTGTTATGAAATCATCCAACGCTGAATCCTTGTATTTGTACAAGTAATCTGAAAGGAACATACCTCCTAGACCAATGTTTACGTTCATTTTCATATTTCTTTGCTAGTAAAACGCATTGAGTTTGTTGGTTTGGAAAGTCAAAAATGGTGTGTTTTCGAACTTCTTATCGTCAAATAATGACAATTTCACCTGCCCAAGCTCAAATGTAGCTTCGACTAGGACTAAATCAAAGTTATTCCCTGCATCTTTGGATTGCTCAGATTTTTTCTTTTCCAGTGATCCATTTTCTAATCTATCTTGTTCCGCAATCAAATCTTCTAGATCTTAGTCCGTCAAGGCGTTATCCTATACAGTTCTAACTTAATCAAGTGCTTCCATCCACTACTAAGACGCCTTTTCTTTTTCACATGCGAAATACACATCTGTATATTTATTCTTGACATTAAACGCATTCTAAAATCCAACAAGATTCTCATCTAACTTCGTGATAACTGAGTTCTTTACCCAGAAATACTCCACTGGTTTCAAATCCTTCGGACTAGCGAACAAATACACATACCCGTTAGAAAGCACAGCATTGAACTTCTCCCAAGTCTTTATCGCATTGCCTCGTTTGAAAATAATTGCACTTTTTTATGAATTCTTCAAAAGATTCTTCTTCTCAAGTTCAACTTCATCTAATGTTTGATTTCGATTCCGCTTGATTTCTTCGACTGGCACTGCAAAGCACTACCCCATTCCAAGAAGTTTCTTGTAAATCGATGGCTTGAGCTTCAAGTTAATCTAATCGATTGCACCTTTCACAGCAATATTCGGTTTATTTATCTTCCCCTAAGCTGGACCCTTCACCATAGCAATTCCAATGTTAATGGAGAATTCCTCGATTGTATGATAAAGCTAAGCAATTTTACTGTCTCTAAAATTCGCTAGAGCAGCAGGATCAGCGACAATGTATGAATTGTAGTATTCAACTGATGGGAAATACGATAATTTGATTTTCGCTAAGGAAATATCATACATGTCAAGTGCTTTTTGCTCAAATGGCAAATCAGGTTGGAGCTATGATTCTACGGTTTTGACTGCGAGATTACCTAGATCTAACACCCAACATTCGTTTGTTAGTGATCCATCGGTTTTGAATGGTAGAATAATTACAGGGGAGTCCAAATGAACATTTAATGCCATGAGACTAGGGTTTTTCATAGCTTCTTAGATTGATGTCTGCTGTTCTTCGAGTTTTTCTGCAATTTTATCTTTTGCTTGTTGTTTCAACTAATCATCTCTAACTTTGACATCGAAGAACTGCACAGCTCGCACAGCTAAAAATGGATTGTAGTCAAATCGCACTGATCGCATTTTTAAGTCAATAACTTTATCGATATGTTTCCTATCTAACGGATTTGAAATCATATTGAATTCTATCAATGCTGAGCCTGTATGAGTCGGTCGAAGGACGTTGATTTCCTTGGATGTTTTGCTAGCTAAAAATTCATCTATCATGGATAGTTCAATCGCATCGAGCTTCATCTTAACTTCATTGTTGTTATCTCGGAGATTTACGTTTCCATAGATGTGTTTAAGACTAAATTACAAGCATTAAACTTCTTGACCAAAACGATTACTGAGTTTAATACTCGCACCAGCTAAATCGAACTCTAATATCATATACACATAGTCTTCTGGACGAACAATCATTGGCGCATCAATGACTTCTGCTCCGAAATTAGCGTTAATGAACTCCTCAATTTAAGCCCTTTTTTTAAGTACCAAAATACAAAAAATGAAGCCAATTTAACATTTTCAAAATTTTTTGTCTGTTTCCCAAATCTCCATGATATCCTTACTTATCATCAGCAGTGACTAATTCCGAAGTGCTTGCTGCATCGTTTGATTTGAACCATTTTCCGAAGAATCCTTTTTTCTCATCTTGTTTCTTCTTTTCTAGTTCCTTGATTTTCAATGCCTTCTACACTTCTAAGACAACTTTCTTCGTTCTATCTTAAAGAATATCGATTTCCAGGACGCACACAGCTTTCTCAAATTCTTCTCTTTGAGTTTAATCTAAGCAAGCGACACTTTTATCTTTCTCTTAGCTCATCATTTTCAGGAAGTTAACTTAGAAAATATTAGCAAGTCTTTCGATTTCGAATGGATCGAGTTTCTTGTCGTTCTTTTTACGGAGAGACAGTTCATTCTAAAATTTAGAAATGAACTCGATTTGCTCAATCACTTATTGAAGTTGTCTCTACTGGAGATGTAATGTGATGTGATCAAGACTCACATTTAGCTAAGAACAATGAATATAAAAAAAATTAAAAGAAAGCAATGGAGAAATATTAATTTAATTGATAGAAGGAGATTTCAAATCACTTTCTAAGAATCTAAAGGACTTTAAAATCCCCCTCCCCCCCACTCATTTAATATCTTTAATTCCTATTTTGTAGGGAGATAATTATCCCCCTGATCAGAAAGAAATCCAAAATATTTATTAAATCCTTGGGTTCAAAAAACAAAAATATTATGTAATAAATCACTCTCTTTCTCTCTGATCTTCCTGTATCTTTCACTAAATTTCAATCTTCGTAATATTGTTGGTAATATGAAAATATCCCCCGCAAGTTCTATTCTTTTTTTCTTAAAATAATCTTAATATCCAAATATTTATTCATGATAATAAACCTTTCTATTTCCTTCCTTTTCCTTTGTTTTTTTTGTCTTTAAATTTATTTAAGGATTCTCGCAATTTTAATGGAATAAAAAAATCAAAAGTAATGGACTAAAAACTCTAATGGAATTTAATAATAACTAATATTGTTACCTTGATCTCTGGTACTGCAAAGTTGCCTTTGTTGTTCATCATCAGACTGACTTGCAATGAAAGCTTAAACAAAAACTCCACAGGTTCCTTTGTAGCAGCCTCACCTTATCTTTAAATCATCCCATTTAGAACCCTGATTTTATTATCTTCAGACATAATTGAAATCATTCTCTCTTCATTAGCTGTCCAATACAATCCAACATTCGAAATCGTCAGTAACTTTCTCATGGGCTCATTCTTATTCGCTGCGTCTGTTCTATCGACGAATGTCTTGAGACCATTTTGATTTGTTGTGTATGTCTCAATAGTATCTAAGCAAAAACCCCATGAATACTTATTGGTAATGGTATCCTCGAATCTGACGTGGATGTTTTTAATCGTGATTTACAAGTTATCCACGATTTTCATTGTCAATTTTTAGATATATCCAGCATCATCAGAAGATTTAGCTTTTTCTTGCTGTTTCGCTGCAATCTTTTGTAGGCATTCAGCGGCAAATGCTTCGACGGATCCAAGTTTTGCTTTGAGCTCTTTGTAATCCTTAAAGGACCATTCAGACTGTGCTTTTGGATTTAGAATCACATACAACCCATCTAGAAACACTTCAACAGGTTTTGATCCTAGATTCTTGAATGGTACTTTTAATTCGAGTTTGCATATCTTGGAGAACCTCAATGTCAATGGCAATTCCAAGAGATCAATGATTGATGGATTCAGTGACACATTCTCGATTTTGACATCACCCGAGAATATCCCTATGCTTAGATTATCAGTATTCAAACCTTGGATGTACTCACCAGCGACCTTATCAAGGATCGATTTAATCAGCGACTCAAACATCTTCTTATCTTCTTCTCTTTTTTCAGATAAGCTTTCTTTTCTTTTATTTGCTTTTTAAAGTTAGAAATATTTTTTTATTATTTAGTTTTCTCCCGCATCAAGCCTTTATCCTCATTTCTTTCAGATTCCTTCATATCGTCATTTCAATACTCAGGAGAATAAAACATACCGAAGTCTCTGTGTTAATAAAAGTATTTATCCCTTGGGGAAGATATGTAAAAGTATTTTCATTATGTTTACTTGCAATTGCACACATAGATTTTATTATTATTAGTAAGATTATATTTTTGGAAATGTTAGATACAATCATAAGAACAATATCCTCATGAATTTATTCTTTTATTGAAATTTAATGAAATATCTAAAAGAAGGCATGCAGTAGAAGAAATAAATAAAAAAGAAAGTCAAAACATGAAAAGAAATTCTTTTTCGACTGAATAGTATTGTTCATAGCCTCCTTTTAAATTGTAGCAAATATTGAAAGGGATTATTTAAAACAAGATTTTATTATTACTTTAAATTTAGTTTAGAGAAATCAATAATACCAAAAACAAGTAAAAATCTACATCATTCATTATAAAAATATTAAACCACTCTTTTTGGATGATTTTCGAAGAAAAGAATTAGGAAAAATCATTTTTTCTTGTGATTTCAGCACCAAATTGAGGAAAAATGATGGTAGTCATATCAATAATAATATTATTTTTATTTTCTTTTACTTCTACTTGTACCACGTTTAATATCTACGAAATATGTAATGTCTTTTTATTTTTTTAATACCGATTCTTTGTTTCTTTTTGTTTCGGAGCCTTGGAAAATATTGAATCAGATTCATCTTAAAAAGCATTTATAAATATCATAAATTTGTCCTATTTTAGCAATAATACGCTAAGAACGTCATAAAAACTATTAATAAGATTTTTAATTATTGTTCAAGGAACTTTGAGTTTACTGAATACAGATTTCCTTTACATCCATCCCATGGCTTTTCTTTAATAGAGTCTAAAAATAGTTTCTTTAGATCAATCACTTCTCGCTTATTACATCAGCGCTCTTATTAGTCTAACTCAATTGAGCTTAAAAGATAACTTTTCATCTTTTCTTGTATTTTTGGAATAAAAGTCAATATTGTTTCTTTGATAATATTATTTAAAATTGACTGCTTAATACTTCAGCTTAATTATCAAGCTAACCAACAACAATGCAACTCTTTGAATACTCTCTTTGGACCATCTTATCACTTTATTATTTTTTTCCCTACAATGTGCTTTATCATAGGTACTATTTTATTACTATTTTTTAATCTTTCTCTATTTTTGTTTTCTCATATCCTATTTCTTATTAGTTGTTGTGTCTTAATCAATCTTTTCCTTTAACCTTGTCGAGCTTTTCCATTCATTTTATAATTCATAATTTTTATCATATTTCAAAACTACATCAAGTCCCTCCTCAAATGTTTCCTTACCTCCCCTTGAAGGTGTTCATCTAAATTTTAGAACCCTTTCATCTTCACCGTTGGACGGCTAATTTCTCTCTATGTAAACGACGCTGCTTAAGAGAATAGAGCCGATCAAATTTATGAGAGGAGTGTATTTTAATTGATTTTTTTATTGGAAATAATTTAATTTCTGTGGTCTAAATTATTGTTACATTCCCCAACGCTTGGTTTAATCGCTCCCAGCGGAGTTTACTTTTTAAAAGTAATTTGAGATTTCCAAAAAACAAAAAGATTAACTCTTCCAATGTATGATCAAAGAAAAGGCTCATATTTTGATCTTACATTTTAGTCTTCCTTTTGATCTCCCCCCCTTAACTATTTCAATCTTTTCATTTGGACATGTATTTTCAAAGTGCCTTTCATATCTTTAAGTGTACTGTTGGGGAGGTGATTAAAAACATAAATGCTATTCTTATTGAAGGATTAAAATTAGAGCAGCGGATAAGGATTCAGAATGAAAAAAAAAAGCATTTATTTAGATCTCACTGAACTAAAATTTATCACTGGAAGAAAAAAATAAAGAAATCAATTTGCTAACATTTTTTCTTCTCAAAGTGCATCTCTCCTGCTTGGTTACATTTGCAAAAATCAATTACTTAATATTTATAATTTCTTGATCTTTAAGTTGATCTGTTGGCTGATCTTAATTTTGAAAATATCGTCATCGATTTCTAAGATCATATGTCCTTCATTCATCACTTTAGCAGTTCCTAACTCACTTGCCGAAAAACAACCAATCATTCCATCTTATAAAATAATTAAATGCGTTGCTAAATACAGCATTAATTAAATTTATCCAATACGATAGCCAACTTGAAGGTAATTACTCCAAACAAAGAAAACACGCCCACCCACTTGCATTTCCCAATAGTTAATTCCATTCCAGTTCTATTCAATCAAAATTAAAAATATCATCTATTCTAATATCCTGGAATGGAATCGATTTTCCAGCTCTTCACGATAGGTACAAATTAACTTTTCTAATTCCTCATGATAGATGGTAATATTTCGAGTAACACGCCCACTTTTTTATTTTTGTTCATACCATTTCCATGGGTGCACCAAAAACCATGTATCATTACCATCTTGACCATATCTAACCAGATATGAAGAATCTAATATGTTTAGACACTTTAGTTACTTAAGGCTAAAAGTATCTTTATGTATGAATGCATAGGCTTACTCGATTAAATTAGTGAATTACTTGAAAATGCAGCCGCTAAAAAAAAAGCTCATAAGACTTCTCTTAATTTTGTCTTAATTTATGAATTCATCAGAACGCATGTCCAAAAGTAAATGCCTTCCATAGTTAGATACGTTTCCTGAAATTTGTAAGGCAATGCTGCTAAGTTTTTTTATGAACCCAAACAGTATTCTTAGAGCCTTAGGTTTTACTTAGTAACTTAGTTTTGATTTAAATATGCTACAGCTCTATAATGGGAATCATTGGGATGTTAAGAGGGGGAGGGGAGGCTAATTTTAATTGTCTCTTCTTTTAGGGGAGTAGACTCAGAAAAGGTAGTAGGGTTATATTTTTTTGAAATTAAAGAAAAAACAAGTTTTGCAGCCTGATAACGAGTTTGGTAATTAAAAGGATTTTGAAAAGAATCACGAGTTTTACAATAACAAAAACAAGATAATGAGATGCGATACGGAGATTGAAATGGAGTTTGTGTGTTTGGATCAGCGATTCAATAGACGATTAGTATTTCCGAAACAGAGAGTTGTAGTGGATAGTGAGAATGATCAAACAATCGATTTGAAGAAAACCATGGAGATTAATCAAGCCTTGGGGTTGACACTTACTGATTGTGTGCTGTTTACTTCGAGTGATGATGCCGAGGTGATGCTAGGATTATTTGGAAAGAATGGAAGTGAGTTGAAGATTGCTTTGACACCAGAGATCAAGGATACTAATAGGATAAATTTGTCTTTTTTGAGAAAAAAATCACCAGCTGAAGAAGGAGAAGAATAGCAACAAAATATTGGTCAGAACATGAGTTCTGCTGCAGCTGTTGTAGCAGGTTTAGAATCAGTTACTCCAATTTTGACAAGGAAGAGAAAATCAGAGGAGACAACTTAAACTGATGAAGCAACTAGCAATTAATTAAAAAAACGAAAGAAACTACTAAGTAGCAGTAGTTGTGGATAAATTTCAGAGAACAACGATCAGTAGATGATACAGGGGGCATGCTAACAACAACAACACCATTTTTAGCAAGGTACTTAATAAGGAAGTGAGGAAGACGATATTAGTCCTGAAAAAGATGAATTCGAGGGGGACAAAGCGATCAGCAAGAAAAGCTAAGAAAGAACTATAAAAGACGCATTAGAAATGGTGTGTAGATGGCGAGATCTCTAGGATTTTTACAAAGCGAACAACATCACAAAAGATTACTAATCAGTAGCAGATGAAATAGGAATCTCTAAAAAAACCCTTGATTACTATTATTTGGAGCTGCGAACAGCGGAGTATTTTGGGTTTGATTTTGACTAGAATCTCAAGAATAAAATGGGATATCTACGGGAATTCGTGACGGAATCCAAGAAAATCCACAGTGCAAAGTTCTCAACGAATAAAATACCTAGAAATTCAACATTGAAATATCGGATTCATGGGAATTGTACTGAATGTATCACACCAAAACAACCAAATGTGAATGCAGATAACATTCCAGGAAGCTCCCCGTATGTGCATCCATTCTATGATCCTGTTATCTATTAGCAATAATAACAATAATAGTAATAACAATAGCAAATGGCATCGCAGCAGTCAGTTCAATTATAACATCAACTCTAACGAACTTCTTAGTAATCTGTAGTTTCAGCTTATCCACAATAACCATTCTAATTAATACATCAGCAACAACAACAACAGCTTTCACCTCATATGTAAACGATTCCTTAGCACCAGCAACGTTAAATGACTTAGCTAGCATCTTCATCTTCTCAAGAACTGTCAATGATGTAATAATAACAACAGTCAGGTGGACAGTGTATTTCGAATCCCTCTCACTTACCAAATGTCTAGCAACAAGAATTACCCAAAACCTCCCACTAATCTTCATAATCAGAGATAAGAATGCCTTTGCAATAATATTTTACCTCCCCTTTTCATCAAGAACTTTATGCTCAATCAGCATTTTCTTCTAATCAGCAGATGCAATATTAGCCAGAACAACAGCATTTAGCTCCTTCGTAGATGTTCTCTTCTTGTGATAATGCATCCTAATCTTAAAACATGCCGAGTAGTAGCTCTAAATATACGTAATGATATGGATAACTACTGCAACTGCATAGCGCATATCTTCAGAGCAGTAGCTATTTACAATCCACCACAACAAAAGCAACAGCTCCTTTATGGTTGGCTAACTGAGAGCCCTTCACATTCTCTCTTTTAGGTATTCTCGAATCTTTCTTCCTAACAAGGAGGTAGATTTCTTTAATCTTTGATAAATTAAGTTCTCTCTTTTTCTTATTATTTATTTTTTTGTCTTCTTTGAATCTGCATCTTCTTCTTCTTTCTTGTTTTTTTAATAGTTAATGGTTTTGTATTCTTATTGAAATTGTCCGCATTTGTTATTATCTTTTGTATGTTATTAAATACAAATTGAGTGTATTTATATCATAGACTGCATAAACTCTTTGTGCACTGATTTTCACTCTAGATTTTTCCAATTATTTGCATTTAATATATTTCCCTCCAGATTTAGTTGATCAAAAAAGTACAAAAAATATTGAAAAATCACAAAAAACAAAATATTTTTTAATAGAACAAGCAAAATCTTGCAGAAAACAAAAAAGTTATGGACGAACTATTAAAATAGCGTCCCGACGAGAAGACGAGTAATCTTGTTAAAAATAAAATGCAAGAGTGAAATCACATGAAACAATAAATTGCAGTGAATGAAAACGACCTCTCTGAAAAATGAAATCTCCTTCTCCTTTAGATATAAGCAACGCAAGATTTTCATGATCTAAAAAGATATAAAAATATGGTAAATTGAATGCCTTTGCATTATGAACTTTTATCAATGATATTATTAAAATGGTTTTCCTCAACTTTTTTTCTTCTTCTTTTCTTTTTAAATGTTAGAACGGATAACAGATGATTGAAGATGAGAAAACTGTAAATTCTATCCTCAAAGAAAGATTCACTAAAAATTCCTAAATCCGAATTATCTTATCATCTAATCTGCCTTATTAAGGGTATTACTTTGTTAAAAATCAATAACCAATATTATTTTTATCAATAGTATTTGCAAGATAGCCTAATTCTTTTCGCAAACATTTCTCTAAGTTGATCTACCATCTGAAGAAAAATCAAAAAGAAGATATAAAAAATCATGGTAGGTATTACCAGCGAAAGATCCGCATACACCTGGGTCCTACACTCAACTGTTGACACTCTCTTTTTAATTATCTCATTAAGTGTCAAAAGTTGGGTGCAGGATGTAGTAGTTTGACTTATGAATCAGCAAAATGACTCTAAAACATTTCTTTTTGACTTTTTTACCTTTATAATTCTTCGTATTTGTTTTCCCTTGAATAGTTCCTTGAAAATCATATCTCTCTTTGAGTTCTTCTAACAATTATGATAATCATTTTGAATATTTATTCGTCATAATAAAGCTGTCAACACCTGAAGACTTCCCAAGCAGTCCTCCACCTTAGTGGTTACCCAGTCTTAAGACGCTTAACTTTGGGGTTCAAATGAGATCCAGTGTGTTCACCTTAGTATGATAGACAACAAAAGTTATCCCTTCTTATGCCTATTGAACACCAGTCATTTAAGTTATTTTGTCAGACTGAATTCTGCTTAAAATGAACAAAGCTACCGACTGAACCTAGTTCTGGAGTTTTTCAGCTGTAGAAAAAGTAATTGTATTATGACTTGATACGATACAAAAAGAATTGTGATATTATTGATAGATAACGAAATCACAGGAAATATTCCAAAAGACGATCAGAGCCTATTGAATCCTTAATATACAAGGAGAAGAAGATCTTGCAAACTAATATTCATTTAATCAAGTTTTCCAGTATCCACAATAGCATAGCAGGAAGATGATAACCTTTCTCATAAAGTACTATCTCCTTTTCATCAGTTACTTGAAACATTTTTATTAATAAATTCCTTAAATCTTGATTCAAAGTAACTTTTAATTTTTAATAAATAACCAACTAAGCAATAACAAATTATTCAGCATTTTACCAATTGCAGATGAGGAAAAGTAAGCAGAAAAAGGAAATAGCTCAAAGTGCATGTCCCATCATTGAAGAGAAAAATCTTCAAAAGAATGCACAAATAAGTGAAAGAATTGAGATCCATTCGTGAATAACAAATAAAAAATTCAGCTACTTTTTCAAATTAACGATTGTTTGGCAGGAAATTACAATAAAATGTTAGGTCAATGGAGAAGATAAGATGGCTGAAATTAGTAACAATAGCATTCATTAAGAGAGAACTAGCAAAGCAGGGAAGAACAATAAAGAAGGATGCCAACAAATCAATAAAGCCAGAGCAGAACCCCTGCAAAAGGAGGGAAAGGGAATCAAGCTAGATAAGAAGCAAGAGGATTCTAAACACAAAAAAGTGATGCTTAAAGCTCAAAATCAAATTGAAAAAAGTGAATAGATTCACGAAAATATAAGATTCTAATAACTCCAAACTCTCGAAAGTAGTTCAAATTCGTGAAGGCTGCATTATTCAAATAGAAATAGCATCATGGTTGAGATTTAGAAAGGTATATCTCCAGGTAATTCCAAGTTGATTTTTTCATTTTTTGGATAGACATATGATTTATTCCATATGTAATCAAAGAATTTAATTAAATATCTGTTGAAATCTGCTTTGAATTTAATTGAAAGTGAACTTAAGTTCTTTATCGGTAATAATAAGGAAATAAGTAGGGGAAGGATGGGTAAAAAAGTAATAAATATAGGAGAAAATAATTCCTCCAAACTAGCTCTTTTGATTGTTTTTTCTGATTCTAAGTCAAAAACAAACAAATAATCAATTTTCTCAAGAATTAGATGTGCTGAGCTCACATTAACTACACAAATGAGAGAAGTTAATATTATCTGCACCGAAAGAAATTCCAACAAAGTCTTTGAGTTCCCTGCACAGACACTTTATACTGGCGACACTCATGTCTACATTACCCGCACACTCAGACACAACCACGCCCTCACGCTGTTTCTTCATAACTGCTAGGTTTCCTTGCAACTATTGCAGAATCTGCCAGAAGAGGAAGCATATCTTGATTCTCCAAAAGAATATTTCGTTGTTGGATAGATTCCTAATATTTTAGGATCTGAAATCAGAGTACCCATGCTCTAAGTTGAAGGACTTGGAGAAGGAATAATATCGTTTTCGTATCAACGAATAGAGAGCGTTGAAGATCGCAAGCTGAAACACAAGCCGATTATGATGTTTTAAAACTAAATTTTAGATATTTTTCAAGAAGAAAACAAAAATAATTCACTAGATTTCATGAGCTTATTTGAAGATAACATTGCTAACAGAAGTGTTGATATGCTGAGCATTCATCGGAATTTGGATGAATACGATAACTTCCTATAGAATTACAATAATTATGAGGATAATTAGTTGCAAGATGGAAATCAAATCTGTAAAGTAGAAGGATAGCTAGAGTTGCAAGAATATTAGCAATCAAATTCTTTTCATCATGAGAAGGTTAACTTTACAAAGGCTAGTATGGTGCCAACAGAGAATGCCTTTTTGAACGGCAATAAATACGACAATGGTAGCAAGAAAATACAGAAAAAATTATTGAAAAAACCACACAAAATGGATTAGAAAAATATTAAAAACCCTAGCAATAATAACAACGATATTAATAAACTCGAAGAAGATGGTGATTTCCTTTTCCTTGCTAAGAGCGCACCTCCCAGAAGCAAAGAAAGAACAATTCTTTCAGCGATTGAAATCGTCTCAAACTGGAGGGACATCTACGAGCAAAGCAAAGAACGCAGGATCTTCAGGGACTTACAAACAATCGCATAAGATTTAGGATTCTCCAAGAAAGTGCTAGATTACTACTACCTGGAGCTGCGAACTGCTGAATTCTTCGGGTTTGAATTCAATCTGCATCTTGATAAGAAATTTGGTATGATTCGAAGGTACAATCAGACTGAAAAACAAATATTCCTTAAGAACGCACCCATTGCATAGAAGATACCAATTTCAAATACACTCTTCTACAGGATACCTACTTCTGAGCGTATTCGTCATGACAGTGGTATTAGTAACTCAAATGATTTTGATGTTGACATTAAAATTGAGAAATGTATTAATCAAGAATATGCGCTAGAAGAAATCTAATAATGAGTCGAAAGAGCAATTTTCACCTCAACATAACTCTCAAAAAAGTATATTAATATGCTAATTATCTAACATACCAATTAGCAACAAGCGGCCACAGCACTTTATCAAAATAATAACCCAAAAATATCATTCATTTATTTTCCCTTTTCTATCAAATAAAGCTTACATCTATGAACTATAAATAGCGCTGAAATTTATCTAGAGCTAGCTTAATAAATTTACTTTTACTCTTTAAAACCCTAAATCCCTTCAAAATATTAATTTAAAATGAGGTTTTGAAGCAAATATGCCTTAAACTTAATTATTTTTTTAGAAAAATTAAATAATAAAAATAACTGGGGAGGGAGGGATTATAAGGGAATATTGAGAGAAAGCGTTCTTTGTGTATTTGATAAAATTCTTCGATCTTACAGTTCTTTGTAGGAAAAAGAGCATTTTCTGAGAATCCGAAGAAATCAATTCTCAAAGAGGGAGAGAACAAATGAATTATCCTTCAGAATATTTTCCTTCAATCAAAAGTTCATCAATAATCTGGCGCATTAACCCAATTATTTGGTAAATTATTCCTTATTTTTTCCTTGGAGTGAATTTGAAATTGAGAAAGTAATTTTAGTTATTCACTGGGTCTCTGATGAGGAATGAACTGAACGAGCAAGAACATATTGAGATTGAATTCTAATGTGAAGATATGGGAAATAAGGAGATTTACAGTTTCAGGAATATTCGAGTCAGGAAGAAGGTGAGCATGAGTTTACAGTAATTTGTTATGGAGAATGAAAATCTAACTAGATTTCTGTAGAATACAAGTGTGTTTTCAAAGCATAAAGAGATAATAGATGGTGATGGTAGTCAAGAGCACTATCAGTTAATGTTTGCTGTGTTGGTGAATGATTCAAACGATGGATGCGATACGGATAACCGTCAATAAACATAAATCGATTTCATTACTTTAGAAGAATCAGAGAATATTTTTAGCAGTAATAGCATTGTCAAGATCTATTTTTGGAGGCTAAGAAAGCCAATGCCTTCTAAATAATTCTTAGCTTATCTTCGTTCAAAGAACCAGTAACACCAAGTAGACATAAAACAAGAAGAAGGTGCTCCATATTAACTCTAATAATAGCAAGGCAGACTCATTTATTTTGAGTTTGAAGATCTTGAACAACCAAATTTATCTGATCTTCGCTTTCACATGAGTCTCCCAGTTCCATCGTTTTTAATCTCAAATATGTCTAGTTACATAGTGAATTGCTCTTAATAACTAATCGATTTAAGGGAAATATTATTATCTTATCCTCTTTTATGCTGTTTTATTGAAGATGCTGTGATATTTCTGAGATACCAAAACCATCTGGGATGTGTTGAAAGAAGACTTCTAGGGGTATTTAGAATTGAAAATGACAACATAAATAACAATTAAAATCTTTTCCTACCTTGGGATGGTACTTCTCAATTACAAATTTCCTATATTCGGCTTGAAAAACAGCATCCAAGATTCTCCATTCCGATGGTAATATCTTAGCTCTTTAATTCAATGAAACAAGAGGATTTTTCTCAAGGAAGACAATAACTTAATTAGCAATAATAAGCTCATTAAGAAGTCTCTCCAAAAACTGATAAGGTTCTTCTTGAAACTCAGCCTCTAATTCTGTACTAACAAACCCATGAATCATTTCAGGTGAAATCAGAGGAATTATTGACATCTTAGTAAACTTAGCTAAAACTTGAACATTCTGAAATGCCTTTGTAGAGTTTACCACACTTAAACTCTGTTTCTAATGATAAAACGATTAAAAACGAGAATTAAAAAGTGGATAACTCCAACTAGACTAATATTCCTACTTAAAAAAGAAAACCTTAACCATTACTAAAAACTCGTGGTGGTAGAGGTAGTGAGAAACAAATAGGCTGGGCACTGCAGAGAGTGCTTGAATGGCGATATATAAATCACAATAAAAACATTAGTCTTGCAGCTGCTGCAAATGAACTAGGTTTAACGAAATAATCGCTTGATAACTACTTCTTAGAGTTGCGAATTGGGGAGCTATTTGGATTTGAGTTATTAAGAAATTTAGAGAGTAAATTTGGAGTATTAAGGTAATTCAACAAAAAAGCTATTGAAGTATACCATAATACAACAAATAAAGCTAAAATTCCTATTCTAAGTGAACTGAAATTCACGCTGGAAGAATTCAATGAATGGAGAATGAATCAGAGAAAGAATAATAAAGATAATTATAATGAAGTCAAAGAAGAAGAAGGAATTGAAGAGGATTTGGAAGAAGAAATTTGCTAAAAATCAATGGAATGTTCGAAGACATTATTACCTAAAATGGAAACAACTTAATGGCCTTTTGAAACAGAATGCAATACGCACAGTACTGGATTGATTCTTCGATAGAATTAGCAACAACAAAAATTATGAAAAAACAAAACAAAAAGAAGTCGATTTAGAATTAGAAACTATGAAAATAACAAAATATACTTGAGAAACATATTGCTAATATGATTAAAAAGTGTACAAAAATGAAATAACAATTATTATTATTATTATCACTTTCACTTTATATTTTTATATAAAAATCATTCTGTTTTAGCTTGTCATTAGCTCCATTTGCTTAATTTCCCTTATTAATATCTCAAAAATGACCTATTCAGATGTATTAATTGGATTTTCAAAACCCTCTTTGCAAATTAATTTAGATAATCAAACATCCTTGCTTTTTTTGAGTGTAAATCTAGCTGACTGAATGGGATGATTTTGACTATGTGTCTGTGTGGGATTATCTAATGTGGGGAGGTTCCTTAGAGACAAATCTAATTGACAAAAGACATCTTAATTTTGGATCAGTCTAGTTATCTCTTGGGAAATCTGCTGGGGGAAGATCTAATTTCATCAGGGATCAAAAAAAAGAGGTCAAATATTCAGCAGATTAATCAGTGGAGATAAAACATAAACAAAGCAGAGGGAATTTGTGGATAAAAATAATACGAGAATTCAAATCAGCGAATACAAATAAATCAATCTTATCTAAATATCTTCAATATCTTTGCATTTACATCTAAATTTAAGAAGAATAATTAGACTTATGCATTGCCAATTTAGAATGAAAGGAAAATATTCAAATTGGACAAATAAAAAATAAAACTTTAAGATATGCTACATAAAGTTGCATAATGAGATCAAAAATCACATCAAAAATGATAACAAATGAATGGGGCTTATTGGGAGGCACAAGGGAAGGGGGGGTGGATTGAATGAAAGTAAGATAAATAGGATTCTTCTAACAAAGAAAGGTGGGAGAGTTTGTTAAGATTTACAGGATTTCAAAGATTTCTGAGGAAAACAGAATAAAAAAGACCAAGTTGAAAAAAGAAAGCAGTCCAACAAGGTTATTGTGGTTTCAGATTTAGAGGCTATCTTAGAAGAAAAAGGAGAACCTTTTGTAGGTTGAGATATTGATCGTTTTATGAGTATGCAAACTGAACCAGATAGTGTACAGTTAGTGAACTTGTTGTGTGAGGATCGTGTAAGTGGTCGTCGATGCTTGTTCAGAGACTTACGATTAAGAGTCCGCTTAGATGATAATGGTTGTAATTCGTTTTCTGCTAGCGAGTTAATTCAATCTAACAGTAGTTTACACATATTCATGTCGAGTTGCATAATTTTCCAACCAGATGGCGATTCCGATGTTGATTTGATGCTGGGGTTCTATCCATCAGAGCATATGAGTAGATTAATAGTTAAGTTATCGGAGAGACAAGTGAAGGATTAGCAGCTGATTTGGAAATATGAGAGAATTTAAAGCAATCAAGGGAAAAGTAAATTGGATTTGATGCAATAAACTGAAGAATAACAGTAGCAGCAGAAAAGCGCTATGAATTTGAAAATGGAAGCGGAAGAATCAGATTAATAACTGAATAGAGGTGGTAGTAGTAGTAAGAATAACACAACAGATAAGGCAAATATGATGGATGAAGAGAACAATCATTCTTCCTTGGAATCACAACGAGAACAACAAGCACAAGCAGAATCGTAACAAAATCCTAATGAATATGATGAGCAGAACCTCAAGAAGGAATATTAAGATAAAGATGAGGATTCTTATGTTGAACAATCAGAAGAATTATCTGAAAAAACATTGCCTTCTCCTTCATCTGAAGCAGTGCAAGAAGACCAATAAGAGCAAAATGAGCATACAAAAATCAAAGAAGAATATTAATCAATAGGAAAGACAGAAAGTGAACATATCTAAGAATCGTTAAATAGAAAAAGAAAGGCATAGCATACTTAAGAGTAACAATAGACGTAGCAGTATCCAAGAGAAGACAAACCACATTCCCAGCGAGACGAAGTTAACAGCGCAGAGGAGGACATCAAAAACCTTGACGAGTTGAGTCCACCGAAGATGAAGAAACAACATTCTGCTCCAGCGACAACGGAAGAACTACTTTTACCGTCATTACTACCAAAGCATTCCACTACTTCAATCAACAGACCCTTGCTGTTTCGAAATGCTAATTCAAGCTTCCAAGCATTCAAACCACTAGGTTCATTCCCTGCTTTTTCGGCATTCGTGAATCAAATGAAGAATTAAAGTAATTCTCCCTAAGGTTTATCACAGTAGCAATAATCGACCGAGCATGCTTAAAGCAGCAGTAAGAACTAACAGTAATCTAACTTTGCTGCTGGTATCGGAAGAACATTTGCGACAAAGACAATATTGAATAATACTGTAGGATCAAGCAGTCTAAGCAGTGGGGTTATTTTAAAACCAGAAACCATGATGAACATGATATCCAACAGTTAAGCTAATCCTAGTCTCAATCTTAGCAGAAATCAATCAGGATCTTAATTATAGCAATAGATTCTGCAGTAAACTGAGTAGCAAATGCTAAATTCGTAGTCTGCAAACAATGGCAACAGCAATAGCAGCACTAGTCGGTAGTCACGGAATAAAGAGCGCACAATCAGAGAAGCAATCTAGATGGTCACTCAATGGCGTGATTTGCAAGATAAATATCGTTAATAGCATCAAGCAAGAGGGCTGCAAGAAGTCGCTGATGAGCTGAATATTTCCAAGAAAGTGTTGGATTATTACTTTCAAGAGCTGCGCACGGCAGA
>Ga0302271_10001401_pt1 | contig 23145 bp, 19 predicted proteins | sample III_Bog_N1_1_FD_198767 | JGI IMG/M metagenome (GOLD analysis project Ga0302271, IMG submission 198767) | Peat permafrost microbial communities from Stordalen Mire near Abisko, Sweden - III_Bog_N1_1 | ecosystem: Environmental > Terrestrial > Soil > Wetlands > Peat | place: Sweden: Abisko... | reverse complement strand
ATTTCTTCTTTTTCATTTTGCACCCAGTTTTCGAGTTCTTGCTTCTTGGAATCGTATGTGCGGGGAGAAACGTGCTTCTGGCTTAACATCTGGTCCATCGCGTTCATCTAGTTGCAAAAATATCAAATATCAGGTATTGGATACAATAAATACAAAGACAAATCCTCAAACATGTAAATTCTAATTTCGCCATAATAGAAAACTTACCACCAATTACATCTAATCGCTTGTTAATAAATTAAATGAATAATTTTTACTTAAGACTATTATCTCATCTGTAGTGCTTGTTCTCTCATCTTAAGGAGCTCATTGATATTCTATTCACTCATAATCTACTTCATTTTCTTCTCCGTGAATTCCTTAAACGAATCATGATCGAAGATCGAGCTAGTCGATGCGTTATTAGCATTGACATTATTATTAATATTATTATTATTATTCTCTTTGACATTATTCGATGCATAATTCGAGTTACTCGGTGTATTAATCATCTAATTCCCAATATGACTCCTTGATCTATCAGCTGATGTCTCAAAGTACTCCTAATACAATTAATCTTGCTACTACAGCTAATTTGAGTTACTTGTATCTTTTACACTTGCTCGAGCTGAGAGCGACTTCGGTAATCCTTTATTATCCTTACGCGATTAGAGATGCTCCTATTATAGCAGTGCATAGAGTTAATTCATCTCTTCTTTAGGTGATACTGCCCCAGCACTACGAGTCTCATCGCTGCATACCGACATTGCCCCACGACTACTGTTCTAAAGATAATATTACTAGTTACTGTTAGGATTACCAGTGTTCAAACCACGATGATTTTATTTCGGAGAATGGAACTAAAAAGATTCAAAAAGAGTGAAAAGATATTAATAAAAATGAATCTAATTGTAAAGTTAATTATCTCTTACATGATTCTTCCTCATTTAGTTGAATGATCTCTCCGAGTTCGCTTCATAGGTTAGAGAATGTGACTTATCTCTTTTCGATGAGTTCTTCGAGCTAACAGATTATCTCTCAAGACTCTTTAGCGCATCTAGTGGAGTCATCAGCATAGGGGGTATCACTCCAGTCTCATTAGTAGTATTAGATGGCTTAGATTTCATTTACTAAGGCGGAGAGGTATTTATATTTTATATCTATTACGCTTACTGCTATTACTGCTGCATTTCAATCTTATCACTTTTCCTTTTAACAGCATCTTCTTCAATTTGGTCAACATCTATTTTCAACTATCCACTAGTCTTTCTCTTTTTATCTAAATTCCCTGAACTAATACTCTCCGAAGTTACTATTTCAGTGAGTTAATCTGGTTTTTAGATGTTATCCGATTAAGATCTCTTTGGAGCTGGAGAATTAGATTATTATTATAAACCCTAAAGTTGATGTTATTACTGCTACACTTATATCTAGCTAGTTGCTTCCTTAGGTTAAGGTGATTATTTCTTGGATTCATCTTTATTAGCTATTACTGGTATTTCTTTCTATGGTGTCTACTATTAACTAAGTGATTTACTCTGCTACTATTATTATCTATTCTCTTAATCATTATTATTATCTTCTTCATCATCATCATTCTCTTCTTCTTAAATCTACTATTACTATTATAACTACCTCTATTACAAGCTACTTCTTTACAATTATCCATCTTAATTATCTCCCTCTTCTTCCTGCATTCCTTCTCCTTCTGCTTCTTCCATATCTTCAGCGAAAGGCATCCTAAACACATTCAGAATCTACGATATCGAGAAACTATCTTATTCTTCTTATTCCCCTTAATTTTCTTCATTTTCTTCAATACACAACAGTAATCTCTCTCTATTCCCTATGGATAGATTCTGCAGTATATCAATAATCTTATCTTTCTAAGCAGCTTCGTCAGCATCGTTGCTCTCCCAATCTACACTAGCTAATAATCTTTAAACTTATTTCCAATTCTCTACATCTTAATCACTCATGTATTCTAAATCCTAATCATACCCCTCTTATGGCTAATCTTAGGATTCTTCTGTCTTAAGCTCCTCCTCATCATGCTATTTAGCAGGTGCTACTTCAACTGCATCTTAACTTGCTCCTTATTATAACTACTACTACTTTCCTTAATCTACTTTATCACTATTTCCATTATTCTTAATCTATTCTGCTTATTTCTACCCCGGTGATAGATTCTACGCAGACTACTCATCATTATTAACCAATGATGTCTTAATCGTTGAAATATGAATAACCTTATCACTATCATCTTACTAATCATTACTAAATGCAAATTCATCTTTCTCCTATTACATTAACCATTCTTTATTTAACACTTCCTCTTAAGTCTTATTCTTCTTCTTCTTATCAGTACTATCACTGTTATTCTTCTTCCTTTAACTTTCTTCTTCTTATTCTTTTTACTATTACTTCTAAGCAATCTCCAAATGCTATTTGATTCTGTATTAATTGTATGCATTCTACTCTTCAGCTGTTAATGGTTCATCTTCATTATTTATCGATTTCAGTCGTTCATCATCACCTTAAGAACATGCACCCAAATCAATATGAATATCCTTCTAACGTAGATTCCCCTGCTTCTTCTGTGAACTCGCTGAATGCTCTGATTTCAATGTTGTTGTATCTTCATTCTTAGATTTCTTAGTATCAGACAAGTTAACACCTTCAGGAACACCCTTTTATAACTGCTATTACTGTTAAACTTAAGGATTATTATTCCTCTCCTACTTCTACTACTACTGCTATTGTTATTACTTTTATTCCTCGATATGTCCTTCTTCTTCTGGTTCTTAATTTTCTTAATTAAAATAATAATAAAGTATCTATCTTGTGAGATATCCTCTCCAAACCTTCTAGATATACGTTGCAGCATTATTAAATATCTCATGAGCCATTAGCTCTAGCTCTTCATCAGTCATCTCTGCAATAGCATCGTAGTTCTATCTATCGGAAGGATGCTATTAATCAGAGTGACTGTTGCTTCCCTTACGATTATCTTATGGAATACTCTTTCCCATTTCTAATCTCTCAGAATAACTCTCCTCTCCTTCTTCTTCATCTTATCCATCATGATCTTCTTCTTCTAATTATCTTTATTGCTATTATTATGGATATTATGCTTACTTTTACTATTACTAACTCGAAGAAGATTCATTTCTCCCTTAGTCTTGTTGTAGTTTCTTCTGTTATGACTATTACTACTACAACTATGCTAATTACACCTATCTTTGATACTCTAAGTACTCTTCTTCATCTTCAAATTCTTCAAACTACTCATGATCCTCATAGTATTATTCTCCTTCATTCTAATGATGTGCATGTTATTATTAATTATATGCATCCCTCTCTTGATCATATTTCTCTTAATCCTCATCTTCTTCTTCATCTTGTTCATGCTCAAAATGTTCATCTTCCGGATCGTAATGTTAATATTGTTCTTAATCCTAATCTTAATGCAAATCGATTTACTCATGATGTCTCAGAATCTAATGCAATTCTCCAATTGCTTCATTTTACTATTTTACCTATTTATTCTACTTATTCGACACTAGATTCGATTCTTGAATGCTATTCACCGTTGGAGTGTCTTATAAATTAAACTCATGTTATTCAACAGCTCCACTAGAGATACTTCGATACTTATGAACAGGAACAGGTAAGCTTTTAGTTGTATTCTTATCTATGTTGTTGTTGTTATTGTTGCTGCTGCTATTAGAAGGGATGTTAGATTTATTAGCGAATTGACTGATCGCAGTTGCAACAGCTGTGGGATCATCTGAGACAACTACAGATATAACTGATGGACCAGCTGCAGCTAATGCTGGGAGATCAGAAGGTACATGTGATTCTGTCTCATTGCTATGCTATCGTTGACCGTTTTAATAGAATAATACATCTGAATGCAGTTATGAATCAATGTCATTATTCTACTTGAATAATACTGACCCAGTAGTAGCTACTGCTGACCCTCCAGCCATAGGGAGTGATTCTTATTAATGTATGCCTTCATCAGCGTATTATTTAGAATCTGAATTGATCTCATTCGATTCATTTGGGTTGTCGTCTGAGTAATCCTCCTAATATTAGCATTCATTGTGATAATTATGTTGCTGTTGATCATGCTACTACTGGAGATACTAGAGCTACTGCTGCTATTGTTCTTCTTCCTGTTCTTGCAGTTAATGATCCTATTCTCCTTCAGACTAATCTTCTTCATTCTCCTCATCTTCATAATCAGGGAAAGGATGGGGTTACATGATAACTTTTTGCTATTGCTTCTACTGTTGTTGTTGTTATTATTATGGCGATTACTTCAATTACTACTACTACTTCTACTGTGCTTATGGTTTTTAGTTCATAGCTAGCTGTTGTTATTGCTACTGCTATTACAACTACAACTATTGCTATTATTACTTCTACGCCTTAAGCAATAGTTATTACTATTAAAGGATTAAAAGTTATTCACCTTGTTCTTGAGCCATCAAGTGCTATTACTAAATCAACTTATTCGATGGTTATGATTACTTCTGCTATTATTAAACTATCCTTCCTTTCTCTGCAACTTATGTTTTCTCTTACTGCTGCTACTGCAACTGCTATGCCTACAGCATTTATTACTGTAATTACTGCTACTGCAACAAAAACTATTATTCTTACAGTTATTACTATTATTACATAGCTAACAGCTATTACTAAGACATCTATTATTTCTCTTGCTGCATAATAGCACCATTCGGATAATTCTCTGCATGAACATTTACGTTATTATCTGTTAATAGCTTAATTTATTGATATTTTCTAGCTAACTCATCATACCTCTATTTCGTCAACTCCATAACATTCCCAGCAGGAGGTAGCTATTCAAACTACTATTATTACTACTACTGCTATTACTACAATAAAAACTATTGTTCCTATTACTATTACTGCATAAGGAGCTGATATTGCTGTAGTTGCTACTAATCAGGAAAGATTAATTATTTCTTAGTCTTTCTCTTTGTACCACTATTCGATAAATCACCATTTCCAGCTGTTTTAACTCGTTTTGTGCTAAACTTCCCATTTGATTTAGATGGCGTTGATTTCTTCTTCTTTCGATGCTTCGTAGCCTATTTTTCAAATTAGAGAAAAATATAAATATTTATTTGATAATCATATTAAAACTTCATATTTTAAACTAATTCTTACAGGGAGTTATACTAATGGTGCATTAGGTTATGTATTGAACTTCGGATTGGTTGCATATCCTGTTCTATAAAACGATGGACTCTTCTTCCCTGATAACATAGCAGGTGTATTTATCTCTTACTGATTAGATACCCCATACTGTGAATACTACTATGACAGTAATCCATCTTATGGGATTAGCAATGGCTACTACTATTACTATTACTATTACAATTATCTCTAGGTATCATAGCTCTTTTAATTAATCTCTTATTAGAATCCATTATGATTATTCGGTGAATCCTAAATAAGTTATTTAAATTCTGTATACAACCTACTGTAATCACCAGGATTGCCTTAAAGTTATTCTTGTAAGAGTTCCTATTAAGTGTAATGATGATTGGTAGCCATATACTACGATGGCTATGTCATAAGCACTTGTGTTGGGAGGGAGTTATTATTATTGATTTTGACTGAGCTGTGGAGATTGCTGTTACTGTTATTATGGTAGTAATTATTACTGCTATCGAATTATGTTTGATAATTGTTTTAGGTGTACACTGGCTGAGTGTAAGCATATTAATACGGCTACTATTATTGCTATTATACTAACGGCATCTATAACTGCTATTACTACTAGAAGAGCAGTTAATCCTCATATATCTAGGGCTGCTACAGTTACTGCTATTACTGCATTGCAATCATCCCTTGCTATTGCGCATAAGCACTAGTTGGACTAAAATGATTAATTATTTCATGATTAGTTCCATTATAATTACTATTCACTGTTCGCTTATTCGGTGTCTTCGCTTAGCTGCTAGCTGTGTAGAAGTTCTAATGAGTCTACAGTGATGATGACTATTACTACTACGACTACAACTGCTATTAATTCCCGAAATGCTATTATCTCTTCTTACTTGTCGATGTCTTCTTAAGTCTATGCAGTATCCCTTTAACACTTTCCTCTAAACTTTATCGATTCTCCTTGACGCGCTGTTCTTTGTATGCTTTTTCAAGTTTCCGTTGTAATTCCTCTTATTCCGTTCGAACTTTCTTCCCCTCCATGTATTGTAGCACAGCTTCTTTATCGAAATCAGCATGGTCGTTCTACTAATGTGGAGAATGATTGTGATCGACACTAGCTAGTTATGCTTCTTCGAATAGCTAGTCTTACTTCTCACGGGATACTGTTTTTCATAACAATAATATCAATATTAATATGAGATAGTCTGTGTGTATGAATATTGAAGGAAACTGTTCCTTACACTAAATGAATCGTTGTATTTCTTCTTCGGAGAAGTTATCTAATCCTATTTGTTATCTGCGCTGCTTTTCATCGTATTTATAACCATTGTACATCTCCATCATAGTCCTAATAAATCAAATAATTTTTTTAATCAATGTTAATCACCACATAATCTCTCCCGTTCCTCTATCTTTCTCTATTAATAATTACCTTTTATTTCCACTATTATTGGCATTACTCTACATATCTTATTTCCTATATTATGTCAACACTTAAATCGCATAATTCCTTAGTTTCTCTTAATTAATCCCCCATGGTAATCTCTTCGCTAGATCATTCTATGGTGTTGTCTTAGCTCTGAATCTAGTTGCATTCAGTGATCTAATCTATTAGTTCTTTAATTACAACAACTATTATCTATGTCTCTTTTGTTCTTCTTCAGCGCGCTGCTATTCTTGTTTCTTAATTCTCTACTAATTTGCTAGTTTAGCATTCGATATTATTAACTATTAAGTATGTGATAATTATTAGAATTAATATGGTTGCTTGAATGCTGATGGCGATACTGAATCATGCTGTGAAGATGGTATTGGCTAAGGATATGCTTGCTATTATGCTTAATGGTGTTACTACTGTTGTAAGAGTAATAAGTTCTGTTGGTATTGTTATTGTTATTATTGCTACAAAGCTTATTCTTTTTACGCTCTATTATGACTATGACTGTTATTGCTATTACTGCTACCTTTGATAGCATTTTACGAGTTCCTTCTCTTGGCTATCTTCGTATGCGATTTGCTTTCTTGAAGAACCTTCTTATTAGTTGAACTATTCTTCTATTCTACAGAAACCTTCGGGGATTCTAACTAATCAGGGTTATCGTTCTAAGCAGACTATCTACTCCCTACATTCGACTACTTTGCTTTATTCGCTAATTCATCTAATGGCTTCTAATTTATCAACACTTACTCATTATTATTACTGTTGTTATTAGTATTTGCATCATTACTTTTACTATTATTATTATTATTATTATTATCAGGGATGTTCCCAGTACCTGATTGTGCACTACTGTTATCCCCTGCTAGACTATTCGGCTGATTATTATAACTATGAATTTCCTTAGAAGATTCATTACCTGCATTAGCTGATGAAAGTTGTAGATCTTATTAAGACGATCCACGATGTTATGATATTTGCTTTGTTGTTGTTGCTGATATCTTACTTCGTGAGCTCTTTTTGGAAGATGTACCACTTAGTTAATATTCATTGTTCCTCATTACATTTGGTGAAGTCAAACGGACTTAGAAACCATTATGATTTGTATTGGTATTCTAAGTTGTTACGTCTTTCTTCTCACTATTTTGTTATGAAAAATAAACATCGGCATTCAAAAAAAATCAATTTATGTGATATTTTGTTACGTTTTTTTAGGAAGAGAGTCTTAATTCTTCTTTAGTTTGGTCTTCTTCAAAGAAACAGACGCAGTAGTAGTCTAAGATAATCCTTTAGCTTGTGAAGATCCTTCATGCAGCTGCTACTCTAATTACTACTAAGCTCTGGTGCTGATTGTCCCAGAGAGGGATTTCGACATAGGACTAGATAGAGATGATAGTACATTTCCTGTAGAAGGCTGTTGCTATGGCTACTGCTGATTTTGTACTTGCTACTAACCTGATTTGATTCCTTCTGGTTTCTTAGTGATTCTTTACTTCCTGCTGGATGTATCAGCTGTTGTGTCAGATCCACTAGCAATATCACGTCGCTGTTTCTGCTATGAAACAAGCTGCTCGATGACTTAAGGAAACTGTTTCTCTAATTTTCAATAAAAAAAAACAAGAATTAAGTTATTATTTAAATTTTCTATGTTATTGTGTTAGCTGTTTGAGTTTAAATATGCAAATTATCTAAGCATACTCGCAGGCAGGATATTCTTCCTAGCATCGAATAAAGAATCTATTGCATGATATTCTATTCTTCTTCCTGCAAGAGCACTGCCACTTGTATCGTTTCGGTTCTTTTCTTTCTGAACCTAATGTCTGTTGGTGTGAGTTTCAAGAATAAATTAAATTATTAAGAGATATTTGAAATCTCATTCGAATTAGAAGCCATAAATAATTTCATTTCTCTCTTTTGAAACACACAGTTTGATCTTGTGTCTGTTTGTTAATTTTTTGTTTTTACCTTGGTGATTCTTCTATTTTCTTAGTCAACGTCGATGTAGCTGAGAATGGTCCAGCAGTAGCTCCAGCAACATGCTGCTACCAATTGAACTATGGTCTACTCATTTTATTTGAATTTTTATCTTAACTTTAAAACTATTTCTATCTCTGTCTCCTTCACTAAGAGTTTTTTTCTTTTTTCCGAATCCACTCAAGCCAACAATAAGCCAACACAACTAATAGCAATAACTTATGAAGAGTTTTCCTTTCCTTTTTGTCGAAAATGATTCCCTTCTCTTCTTGACTAAGTACGAATCTTATCTATTTTTGTTTCTCTGTGTTTCTCTTTAAGCTTATTTCCCCCTTCTTTAAGAAAAACAAATATTCAATCTCTTCAATTATCTTAATTAATTGATTCTTTCACTCTCTCTCTCTTTCTTCCAAAAAATAAAAAATAAACCAAACGAAGAAGTGCCTTCAGCAATTAAATTACTCACGTTAGCACACACACTATGATTTACCTCCCATTTGAAAAAAAACCACAACTTTAAATAAATAAAGGCAAAACATCCCCCCATTCTTCACTCTATCCCCCCCTTTTTTCTCTATTACCTTTTTATTCCTTCTTAAGTGAATCTCAATTTGCAGATTCATAAATAAATACTCCAATACTCCTTTATTAATTATTATTCTTATGGGGGAGGGAGGGGGGGAGTTACTTTTTATCTAATAATATTTCAAATTACTATTACTCAAATAATGCTGTCACATTTATTAAATCGAATACTCCCTCTATAAGCCTCTTTTTGCTTCCTTTATCTTCAAGACTACAAACAGTGAGCTATTCTTTCTAAATAAACACACATACAAGACATGCTAAGATCTTCTAAAAAGAAAAGAATATTTTTTTCCCTGATGTAATAAGGAAATCGAACACACACATACACAAGATTTAAATTAAAGAAACCTTAGATTGTTTTACCATTTACTAATTTAAAATATAATTTTCTTTCTCCTTTCTCTCTCAATCTCTCTCTCTCTCTTCATTGTTTCTTAATATCTTTATTATTATTGTTTGCATCCCCTTTCAAGATCTCTGAGGGATCTCTGTGCTAAAACTCTTGATTCTACATACTGATTTATTAGTTCGCTTTATTTGCGTCATTTTCACTGTCAAATATATTCTCCAAACCAAGCTCCTCTAGCATCCTAAATGCAACAACAATAATTCGAAACAATTAACTTTTGAATCATGCAATTCAATGTGTGAGCATAAGTTACTTCAGCAACAAAGGCCTATGTGTTTTTGGTTTGCGTTCAGGTAATAGTGGTAGATTAGCAGCATTGGATTATGCTGTGAGTGAGTTCTCCTCACTGAGAACTGACTTTATAATATCCTCGGAGACATTCGAACCTTGCAGTAATTTCGTGTACCTTAGCCTATCATATAAATAAAATTATTTCCATTTCGATTTCTCAATAGAATAAAATCTTCTGCAAATCATTTTTTACCTCTCTTATCTCAGTGCGAATTCAAGCATTTTAATCCTTTTCATGAGATCTTTATTGATTGATTCTTGCCCTTTCAGTTCTCCTTCTAGCTAAGCGATCTTTTCTTATTGCTACTACCTCTCGAGGATGCTTTCAGTGTCCTTGAAGTTCTCCTCTTTGTATTGATCTTACAGGAACTTTAGTACTCCTAGCCAGTTGTATTAGCCAGTTGAAGGTGAAACCTAATGCTCTGAATCCTCGAAAGTTTAAGACATTTGAAATGGATGAGTTATTGGTTGTGCTATTGGAGTTATCTTGTAATAGCAACGAGCTGAAATCAATTAGTTTTTGAATTTTTTGTTAATATGATTTGAAAAATAACATCTGGGGTAAGACATGCAGACAGGTATTCACATAGGGAGCTGCCCAATATTGAGATTTTACTTGTATTTGATGTTATTGAGGCATATTCAATGTGTATGTATTTTCTCTTGCTCCTCCCCATCCCAAAGAGATCATCTTCTGGTTTTAAAGAATCAAATAATTGATCTGTCTATCAATTAATTTCCTCTTAAGCATTGAAGATATCATGTAGAGGGGAGGGATCTTTTTGATAGCTGCTGAGTGAATTCTAATAAAAGATTCATTGCTAATTAGTAAAGTAATTATTAGCAGATTAATAGAGATAAAAGGATAAGAGATATGGGAAAGGAAAGTAGAAACAGGAAGGATTCACTATCCTCCGAAGATGGCTGTCTTCAAGAGGATTCTCTTAGCGGTTCACCAAGAAATAAAGCCAATAATAAGTAGAAGAGAAATAGGTATTTAAAGAAAGAAAGAGATAAACTAAATAAGCAAAAGGCATTATTTGGAGTGAGAACATAAAATGAAAGCACCATAATAGGTGTGTGTGTGTGTGTGTGTGTGTGTGTGTGTGTGTGTGATATTAACCTTTGTTATGTTATTTTGATTAGCTCTTCATCATCTTCTTCTCGCTCAGAGTCTTCAGAAAGAGCAAAGAAATAGAAGAAAGATAAGAAAGATGGCAAGAAAGACAAAAAGGATAAAAAAGATAAAAAGATCAAAAAAAGCAAGAAGATCAGTAAAGATGATGTAAAAAAATAAATACACAAAAGGGAATGGGATTATTATTATGTCAATGAAAGGGGTTTTATGGATATTATTGTATGATAATTATGAAAGATTAATGTATTGATGTATTCTTTGAAAATGAAGAAAAAGGATAGTAAGAAGAAGGACAAAAAGGGAAAGAAGGATAAGTCGAAGAAAAAAGATAAAAAGAAGGATAAAAAGAAAGACAAAAATAGTAAGAAATCTTCTAAAGAAGAGACACTCAAGCCTACTAAAGAAGAGACCACCAAGAAGCCTAAAAATAAGTTCGGAAAATATGGTATTCTCAGGTATGAAAAAATAATAATTAAATTTTCAAATAATAATAATACTTTAATAATTTACATTCTTTTCCTTTAATAGTCGAGAGCATTTATATGAGAAACGTGATGAGTTCTAGTTATGGTTGTCTGATGTTCGTAAAATGAACATTGAAGCTCTAGGTTAGAATGAAGAAAAGAAGTTATTCGATGATTTCATTGAAGACTACAACACTGCATCGATGCCTGAGAATAAATATTATGACATAAAACTGTGGGAACAGTATTCAGCGTAGAAAACAGCTGGAAAAATAGTTAAAAAAGCAGAAGACTATGATTATGATGATGAAGCAGAGAAGAGGTAATTTTAAAATAAAGGCTTAAATAATTAATCTTGAACGCTTTTATGATTGTTATTGTATTTAGGAAAGAGAGAGACATAAAGAGACAGATATACGACTCAACACAGACATCCATTGCGTTAAATCAAATTTACAATAATGACGTTGTCGTAAGAGAAGATAAATAATAAACACAATTAATATTTTTAAGTTTCTTTGTTTTTGTATTTATTTTGTTGGAATGTCTAACAATATATTCTTCTTTTTCTAAGGCTACTGATATCCAAGAAGCTCAAACCAAGACAGCTATTATGCAGTAGCATTACAAGATTGGAGAAACTGAGAAAGCACTCGATTTACAGAAAGAACTTATCCCTGAAAAAAAGAAACCAGGATAGCCATGAGAGAAATAATGAGGATAATACACAAGGAGAGAGAGAGAGAGATATTACAAGTGGATGTAATATTGAGACATAATTGTAAAAGGAGTGTGAATGTTAAGAAGATATTCATTATCCATGTAATACTCATTGTCAATTATTATTTTATTGTTAAAATGTAGTTTTTTTCATTCATTCTATGTGGTTTTTGAACACTGAAATGAATAAGGGGTTATTCGTCTAAAGCACAGGATAGCTGTTAGGTCGAGGTATGGAAATAGATAGAAAAAGAAAGAGGAAGACTAATCGAAAATGAAAGTCCCGCAAATATTATCTGAAAAATCATCAAGCAAAAGAGATTATATTTCAAGAATAATATTAATAATCCTTGGTGTCTGTTTAATTTATTACTAAAAATACTCAAGAGGATAGGCTACAGAAGGCAAATTAGTGTTAGCAGTTATTAACAGTAATTAGATGATTGCCATTACAACTGCTGAAGGTAAAGAAGTGGGTTATATGTGTGAGCATGCATTTTGATAGCAAGAGGATGCTTCTGTTAGCATATTATTTCTATTTATGCTGTTTAATATCTCCATTTTGTAGCCATCTATTTTCATTTTGTTTTTGCTTTTGTTTCTGCGTCACCTCGCTATGTAGATTTACACTGTCTCGTTGAATTCGGTAATGGATTCTACGAAGGCGAATGGAGAAGTGGTAAGCGTGAAGGATTAGGTGTGTTTATGTGGGATTCAGGGACATTCTACATTGGTAAAAAATACTTTATTTTATGAAACATTACAGATATCTAATTATCTTTGTTGATCTCTCTCCCTCTAATTACTAGGTCATTGGCATCGTGACTTATGTGAAGGTGAAGGTGCAATATTACTCACTAGCGGTGGTTCAGCATATGGTTAATTCCTTCGAGGGAGCTTAACTGGATAATCCTGTGTAATCGGTAGAGATGGCAGTAAAGTCGTTGGTGAATTTGATAAAGGTGTACTATTACAAGGTACATACCAAAACCCAACGACTAATAAATGGTTCATGCTGGAGATAGGTACACATAAGATCCGTGAGAGCATGGAGATAACAGGTGTTAAATCTATCCCTTAGGTACTCTCACTAAGGGAGTTCCTGAAATAATTATTGAATAGATTCTAAATGTCATAAAAGCCAATGAAATGCTTAGATTCAATATACTTCCCTGATAATGATACGTTTTACGTTGGGATGACGAACTAATAACTTAAACTGCCAGCTGGGCTAGGGGCTATGCTGGATGGGAATGATAAGCATACCTACATTGGACATTTTTAGGTAGAATTAAATCAAATAATTATCATTTTATATTAAGATTAATAACCTTTTTTAGGGTCGGAGACTGCATGGAATAGGCAGATAGCACTTGGATTCTTTGATAAACGATGGGATCTTCAACCATGGATGCTTCTAATTCGGTATTGCAGAATATTCTCTTCTTTATTATTTTTTTATTAAATTATCAAGGGTTAAATATCTCTTGTTTCTGTCTGCTTTAGGTGCTTAGTATTTCGTGAATGATGAGAAGTTCTTCTATGGATACTTTCAAGGCAACAAGCTCAACAAGATCTTGAAAAGCGGCAAAGGATATCCACGAAAGCTCTTTGGTAAATAGATACAAAATTAGGCAAGGGAGTTGCTTATTTTTTGCTATCTAACTCCATGAAATAACCCATTTTGTTTGTATGTTCAAAGGTGTGTATAAGCATCCAAGTAAGTTCGCAAGTGTATCATCTAATCGAGTGGACAAGAATGAAGATCTCTTAATGAAGCACTTTAAAATACCTAATACTCCTAACTACGATTAGAGTAATTCCAACAATGTTCCTTCATCTTCACCTTAGTAGGTCTCTCCGATTCAATACTACTACAGTTAATAACAGTAATCAAATGGAATCTTACTCTCAAGTGATCTTGACACAGGGTATTTAGAGATCTACTAAAGTTCTCCAAAGAAACGAAATCCATTGATTTATGTTGAAAATAAATATTCGGAAGATTTCTCATCTTTGCTAAGACCTTCTGCGAGAACTGCTTATGATGTGATATTTAAAGGGAAGGATAGCAAGGGTTAGAATGATGGGAATGATCAATAGCATAGTGAGTATATTGATACTTATATTGAAAAAAGTTAGAAGCTCATATCAGGAAGAGGGAGATAACAAGGAGAGGGATAAACAGTAAAGAAAGGACCAAGAATACATGAGAAGGATAATAGTAGAGTTGCACATTCTTTGGATAATGCTAGAACTGTAACAAAAAATGATAGATTGGAAAAGGAACCTACTTAACATGAGAAAGCTAGATCGTAATCTAACGATCATTGGGGTATCGATGAAGAAGGTGAAGACGGAGAGCATTCCGAATAAGAATATTAATTCTATGAACCTGAAATGACAATAATTCCAGGATAAAATAAGTAAATTAGCAATTACCAAAATACTGGTGGTACTAATCAAGTTGGAGATGATCTAGATGAAGGTGAGGAAGTCTTCAATTAATGCAAGTTATAAATCGAAGAACTAGAATTACTACTTAAGAAAGCAGCAGAGAAACAGAAGATTCAAGTAGCATAATCAGTGAATAGCAATAGTGATAGAATGGTTAATAAGAGTAATAGAAATGAGTTGATTCATAGTAGTAAGGAGAAAAGAGAAGTGAATGAGATTATGACAGAGAATGCGGCTAATCTTGTTCCAATAAATCAAGAGCAATTAATACAGGGTTAGAAAGATTACAAACAATAATAGCCATAAGTCATTCATGATTAATCTTAGATAATGTAATAGCAACCACATATTTAAGTCACATAGAAAGAATAACCTTAGCCTTAACAGCAATAGCAAGTACTCTCAAATGGAGGCCATATCACTAACGGCTTATCCTTACAAAATAACAACAACAAGAGAGTATCTCTGAGCAGTGACTTGGATTAGAACCTCATTTCATCAGCAACATCAGTTCTTATCAATTCTTCTGTTAAAACTCCCCATTACTCAATGCCTGAGAATATCAACAATAACATCACAGCTATTAGCTTAGAAAGATAGCCAATCAGTGGTAAAAACACAAAAAACATGCCTAAAAGTGATAGAAATCAGGTAAATGATAGCAATAGTGAATAACATTTTAAAAGCAGTTCATTGCAATCAGTGAATTAGTTTTCATCGACTAAAAACAATCTACTCGAGTTCTTAGCTAAATAGAATCCTTAGATAAGCGATTAGTAAGAAAGAGAAGAAGGAACTACAGAGATAAGGGAAGAGATAGTTAAGTAAAGTAAACAATAGTAATAGTCATAGAGTTTGGGATAATAATAATAGTAGGATTCATAGGTATCATAGGGCATCATTAACTAAAGTGAAGTTGGTTTTGTGATTGAACCTAGGAGGGAAAACAACAAAATCGAGTAGTTTAACCAAAAGGCTTAGATTGAAATCAACTCTACTAACATAAAACTGAAATAAAATGAATAGTAGCAGTAAAACTCTGATATTTCTGATCATCTTGAGAAATACCAGCCATATAAATTGGTTTCTCCAGTGACTATTAGCTAGCCAGTTTAGTAGAAGAGCATTGCAGGAGAGATACAAGTTCTTTCAAATAAAGGAGCTACAGAGTCAATTCATAGTAATACAAATGCAGTGTAAGCAAACACTGGAACTAAGCATGAAACTCCTCGTTTTGATATTAATCACTAAAAATACAATAATCATAAAAGTACTCTCAATCAAAAAAGTGAATTGTCTTCCTAAGTTTCCAAGGGAAATAATTATGAGAATACCTAATCTAAAAATGATAAAGATCCCTAGATAGCTACACTAGCTAACGATGTCGATTTCAAGATAGATATCCCCAAGGACTTTCATCTTCAAGAAGATCACAATAATTCGGAAGATGATAACTATGCGACAGTAATTAGTAGCAGTTGTAGTGGTGATCGCAGTTACTAGCATGTTCATAAGATGATTATGAAATAAGCTTGTTATGTTGTCGAAGGTATTCCTGATGAATATCCCACAGGAGATAGAAGGGATCAGTAGTACTAACAAAATAGTTTCTAAGAGATCAGGAATATGGATAATGAAAATGGTGAAGGATCAGCGATTTCATTCAACAATAGAAATAATCGTGAATGCTTATTCTACAATGAAGAAGATAATCAAAACAGAAAATATGCTCATAATGCTGTTCTTAATCATTTCTAGGGAACACATAAGGATCAGTAATAATAGAATGAACATACCCTATCATAGAAATAGTTAAGAGCAATCAAACAGAGATGCAGTATTGATGAATCAGCGTATCATCTTCTCCAGCCAATATCATAATCAAACCTAAGATCATCTGATTAATTGTTCTTCAGTTCAAACAGAAATCAACAAAATAATAGATAAATAGCTAGACCACCAGCAGCAGCTGGAGCAAAAATACTTCACATAGGTTCTTCAGCAATTAATTAGGAAGACTTAGCAGAAGAAGATATCAACGAGGAATAAGAATATTAAATCAATTTCATTTAAACATAGCCACCTCCTAGCTAATATTAAGAATAAAGAATCAACGATAACACACCTAATTATTAAACACTTCACATGAATCACAACAGTAATAATCTTGATTTAAGCTATCACAAGAACGCCCATAACAATAACTACAACTCATAGTAATTGCTAGGGACTAAGAAGAAACGATAGCCAATATTTTAAACTCCAAGCACTCCTTCATCGACATCTCATAAGACAGCGAATCTAACAAGTTTCCATGATTCCAATAGATGTTTCATAATCAGTTGCTAAGAATGCTGCAAATAATAACATTAACAATAGTCACACATATCTCCTCCTCCTCCTCCCAACAGATAGATATACACTCCGACTAAGCAATAGCAGTTTTAATCTACAACTACAACGACTAGCACAACAAATCCAAAGGCAATGAGTAGATAAGAAACACATCATTCAGATAACAAAACAGCAATTAAAGATAACAGTTTTAATAGTGTTACAGCTGCTGTTGCTTCTAACTCATGGAACAGTGGATTAACAGAAGTATCTAAATTCAACTCGATTAATAACAACTTTAATAATCATGCGATGCCTTAGCAATCATCAAAATCACTAATAAAACGCATTAATCCTGCAGAAATAGCAGAAACTTAAGAGAAAGTTATTAGTTAAAACAATGCTAGCTCTCCATTAAATCCAAAAGAATATTAAACTACTACTCCACTAAGAATTCGTAGATAGCTAGCTGGCAAGTAGAATAACAGTATTAACGATTAGCTGCGTGACTTTAATAATTAGTAGAGGAGTTTAACAGAATAGCAGGAGTAATAGTCTTAAGAACAATTCTATTAACCTCGTTCACCTGCTACTGTCTTAGTGAATTCTAGCTTGAAACCAGTTAAATCGTTTAGGTTCATCAGTGAGCAAGAAGACAAAGAAGAGTATAATAACTTTAAGTGTACCTTCAGCAGGTAGTTGTAAGACTCTATTAATCAGCTTGTTGTAGCACAATCAATCTCAAATACCAGCAGTAGCAACGATAACATAAATAGTAGCAATAATAACAACACTAGCAACGTTAAGGCTAAGAAGAAATAACTCTTCCCAGAAAATATAACTTATGTTACTGAATAGCCATAATAAGATACTTAAACTTACTAAAATACTAATAAGTCGTCAGAATATCAAAGCAATTTATAAGCTCACTTGATTAACTAATAATCTCCCTAAAGAATCTAGCTTACAACTGGATAAGCTGAGGGTTCTATTCCACTCGAAATTGCATATTAATCATATCAGTAATGTAATCATGCAAGTAGCAGGAGTAACTCTAGGAAATCTTAGGATTAGAATTAATTTAGAACTAAATAAACTAGTCCTTTAAAGAAGTGGCATTCTCTAATGATTAAAGATGATCTAGATATTGATAATGTAGCAAGTAGTAGTAAAACTGCAGCTAATGATGGAAGCAGCAATCTTAAAAATAATAATAATACCAAAAATATTAGCGATGGCTATTAAGACCGAGATAGGACACTTCTTACAAGTTGATTCTTCTGACTTGAAGATAAGTTTAAATGTAAATAAATGTTGTTCATATTTAGTTTCTCACAATACAAATAAATTATTATGCTAAAGTTGTTTCAATTTTGGGAAATAATTAGTACTTTAAGATGCTATTTTTAGGCATGAAGATGTTTTGTAACAGTTTTTCAAAAAGAGTATTTTTTTTATCGAAGAAGATCATGAGTTATCAACAATCAACTTGTTATCTTCTCTTCTTTTTGAATAATAATGATTTTTTTTTCTTCTCTCTCCTAAAATTCTGCAAAAGCTAATCTAATTTCTGAGCAGTAATGTTCCTTCAACCCACACCCACATATATATTAACGTAATTTCTTTAATGAAAAAATTGAGATCTCTCCCAATTAAATTTAAGGCAAGGGATTTTTATTTTATAGCCTACTATTATTATGGCTTGAGGCTCGCGGAGAATCATTTTATAGGAGATCTTCGTCGCGTGGAGGAACATCATCTACTCGATGCCCTAGGGCGAAAGACAAAGGTGCCAGGAGACGGAACATCTAAGCTTGGCGAGAACGACATATGGACTTCCTGATCTTTATATTATACTTTCTTTCCGGATGATCTACTAGCCTCAACGAACGCTGCGAAAAAATCTAGTTTGATAAAGAAGAAGCAACATAAACTGAAGCGCTATATTTCTTACATGCTTCTCTCTTCAGTGTTTAGTAGCTTCTCCTTTATCAGACTAAATATTTTCAGCAGGAAGGGAAAAATATAGAGAGAGTAAGTTTGATCTTTGAGATAGATGAATAGTATCTATGGGAAAAAAAATAGTAATAACAACTATTAGAATAAATGGATAATAAGTGAGTAAAGTAGTCTATCTATGAGTCTATGAGTAATTAACATAAACACTGTGATCTATTCTATTCTATTATAGTTTTCTAATATACTGTTTATCTAACTATGCGCGCTATGGAGTTACTACGCCAAATTTTACAGTTAATTTCTCGCCTGGAAAATTAAATTCAAAGCATCAAAAGTGATTCTTCTGAATGCTTCTCCTAACGGGATGATACAAAATCCATTATTTTTACGTTGTTTTTCAGATGCCATTATGTCTGTTTCTTTGAGACAGCGATTTCATCATTCTTGTATGGTTATTTAAATATTTTTTCTTCATATTTTGTTATTTGCAGGTTTAAAAGACATGAAAGTCTTACCAAAACTGTTAATTCTTTTAAAACGAAAGAATGATGCAATTTAAACATTTGGAAGGCACTGATTCTTCAGTGAAAAATTAAATACCTTCCTATGGGAATAGTTAGATGCACAAACACAAAAGACAATTATTAAAAAGTTAGATATTAAGTCAATCTGGAGAAACTAACAATTTAAGAAAAATAGAAACAAAAGATCAAAAGCTACACTGCCATCATAGCAAAAGGAGGAGAGTTTCTAAAAAAAAGGATTATTATGTGAGAAATCTATCATGTTAACTCATTAGCACGTGTCTAAGAAGCTAAGTCACTAATTTGCTCCCTCAAAATTGGAGAATACCCAAAAAGGACGGCCTAATGGATTTTCTGAATCAAATTAAAATGAATAAATACATTCATCCAAGTGATTCTTCTTGGAAAACACCTAGATACTGCAAATGGACAAGCAGAACAAACATTATACGCACAGATCTAATAATAATACATAAAATTATGGAAGGTTTCTAAAAACTCATGGAAATAAGCAGCAAAATAGGGACATACTCTTAAAAATCTTCTCACATTATTAACATGATAGACTTCACAGTGCATCTCTTCATAAATCTTAAAGGATGATGATTTGATAAAGAACAGATAAAGATCTAATGTAAGGTTGCTAATACCTCCTAAGATATGCGATAAATGGCATTTTGAATGAAAAGGGAACATATAAAAGCTACAAGTCTCTTTGGTAGTTTCTTTAAAAATAGAATGGGATTTTAGTTTATCCCCAAGAGAATTGAAGAATCTTTGGATGCAAGCAAATGGAATTGAAGGAATCCCAAGAGCCCATTAAACAAAAAACTCAGATCTTATAAATCCTGAATCTTAGGCAAAATAAAATTAACTAAATGGGATTGTTTGCATAATTATCACCAAGCAAATTCAAAAATTAGATTTCAAAGATAAATTAGAAAGTGATCATCACCACGACTAGCTTATTGCACAGAGATCTATCCAAGTTAATTAATAATTTTTCTTAAGCGTTTCTTTTTCAATATTTGAGTTGCTAACTGGACAGACAAACCTTTTGAAAACTCACTAATTAAAAAATTCATTGTATTTCCTTTGTTTTTTTCGCTATTATTTTTTATTTATCTTTCCTAAAAATCCCAATTAACTATTCGAAGCCTATCCTCCCCTCCCCTTCTTTCTTTAAAATAACAATACCACTTTCAAAAAGAATAATTTATTAGCAGAGGGTGAGAGAAAGAAGAAACTTAAAAAGCATATCCACTGAAAAAGAGAAAGGATAATAAGAATATAACTTTTTCAAAACCATGAACAGCAGCAGCAACATTGCCGCAAAATTAGAAGCAGTTGGGTCTGCTATGAGAACACCTAACTTAACCAAAGCACCGTTGTCAGCAGCAAGCAAATCCAAGAAAAATAATAATTCTATGAATAGCAGCACTAGTAATATTTTCAAAAGTACTGATTCTGAGAATCATCAAGCTACTACTTCCAACAACAAGAATGGCAATTCTGCTAATGAACTATCAATAATCGGCAGTAAATTCAAAGGGATTCTAACAAAAGAGCCTACTATCGAAGAATTAATTCAAGAACACAAAGACTTCGAAGCTAAACATGTAGTCAAGAAAATCACATATTCAGGTGGATTTAAAATGCCTGAGGAAACGTTAATTCGAGAGCAACAACGAAGAGAAGAACGAGAAAAAAGCCATTCCGCAAATTCTAAAAGAAAATCATAAGAAAAATTCTACGACAGCTCAGTGAACAAAGCAGGTGTGTCCAAAACAGAAATCCTCCAATAACTTGGGATTGAATCATCCAAAGATGGAGAATAATTTGATAGGCTACAAGATAGAGTCTACGAGACACGCTTAGAAGATGCTCAAGCTGATAAAATTGAAGATTAAGTCTTCGATAAAATCGATCATATCCATCAAAGAAGGCAGCAACTCTAAGATGTACTCATAAAATTTAATTTGAATATTTTGAATTGAGTTATTTTATTTAAAAAATACAACTCCATTTTAAATTAATCCCAAGAAACTCCGTGAGATCGAGCAAACTAAGGAATCTAAAATACAATATGACAAAGAGCGACTTTAGAGACTTACAGGTGAAGTGAAGTTTAAACCAAAATACTTGAGTCAAAGTGAAATTGAAGAAGAGGAATTTGAAGAAAGTAAGAATCTTTAACAAGAAGTAGAGGAGTATTACATTAAGAAATACAATTTAGAGCCATCTGAAAAGCAGAAAAGAGAAATGGAAGAATAAGAAGAAAGCAAGAAATCATTTAAGGATAGATTCTTTGAGAATAAAAGCAGATTCGGAAAAGATTAAAAAGACAAGATTAATAACGTTGATGACTAAATATCAGCGTTCTTTTAAACATTGAATGGATCAGAAAAACCGACATTAGAAGAAACAGAAAAAGCACTTGTAAGATTTATTAAAGGAGAGAAAAAGAGAATGAGGGAGGGAGGAGAGTTTTACGCATATTAAATTGTTAATTGCCTTATTTTGTTGATGATTTAAAAAGGAACTACACTCATCTAAGATAAAGCTGTTAGAGCGATAATGGCGGATTGCCAATGGGTTGGAAGTTAGCGATGAAGAAAAAGAAACTGCTAATGAAACACCCAGCAGTAAAGAGTACTTGAGTTAAAGTGCTAATAAGTAATCACCTTTGAATGTTGCAAGTACTGTTTCTCATAGAGCACCTATGAAAAGAAGTGAAGAACAACCATAGAGGGTGTCATTTAGAGAAAATTCAAATAATTATGAGAAGGATAATACTAACAATAGATCTCCTTATTCTTCATTTTCTGATTAGATCAAAAATAAGCCAAGTAGCGCTAATAAAAGCAACAATAGCAATCCTTATAGATTGACACAGAAATAGCAACTGCAGTAGTAGCAAGAAGACGAAGAAGAAGAAGATAGAAGAAGAAAGAAAGCATAAATGATAATCGACCCAGAAGTTAAGGAATATTAAAAATTCGAGAATGAATTCAAAGATTTCGTCAGAGAAAGAAAGTAAGTTACTATTACTTGTGGTTTCGTTGTCTTTTCATAAGTTATTTTTCAAAATATTAGGAAACGTGAGTAGGTAGTTAATCTCTCTCGATCTATGGAGAAGAAAGATTTTGAGAAATATGAATCAACTTCACCGAATCCTAAGCGATGGGGGAAACAACCAAATGCAGTGCTTAAAAAGGAAGAACCTTTAAGTATTAAGAATAATTCCAAATTGTCTGCTAGTGGTGCAGGAATGACTCAAGAAGAATAGAAAAGAATTGAAGATTTGAAGATGATTTAGACGCTTTTTGATTAAATTGATACATAGAAATCAGGGTTAATTGATAAATTAGATAGTATTAAGCATATTGTGAAGTAGAAATCTATTATGTAAATCTATGATCTCACACCACAATCGCTAAATAGACATGTTAATGCGTTTGTCACAGCTAAAAAAGTAAAAAAATATATAAGAATGCTCAAGTGATTTCATTATTGAAATTCATGGAAAAATAGGGCTATTTCACATTTGAGGAGTTCGTAAAGTTCTTGCAGAGTCCACGCGATGTATTTGAAAAGAGAAAACTCACTGGAAATTACTTCGTCGAGGAGATAAAGCGGCAGAAAGACAAAGCGAAGCTACTCAA
>Ga0302271_10001399_pt1 | contig 23153 bp, 15 predicted proteins | sample III_Bog_N1_1_FD_198767 | JGI IMG/M metagenome (GOLD analysis project Ga0302271, IMG submission 198767) | Peat permafrost microbial communities from Stordalen Mire near Abisko, Sweden - III_Bog_N1_1 | ecosystem: Environmental > Terrestrial > Soil > Wetlands > Peat | place: Sweden: Abisko... | reverse complement strand
CATTTTAAATAAAAGCACTCAACTAATTAACTCCACAAACAAGATTCAACTGAAAATAACAGTAAAGTTTGATTTGTCCAAAAGAAAAAAGCTTGCTACAAAAAATAAAGATATTAATCCAATTTCTAAGGAAAGAACAAAATGTCAAGCCCTTTGCAAGTAATGCAGAACTGCGTGAGTGCCTTTCTGCATGGATTAATGAACGAAAAATCCATTCCTATCGAGATTATCGGGAAATGTTAGATGTTTGAGTACTTGAGCAGAAAATCAGAGTTCATTTAGCTCGAAAGATACTGTAATAGTCTCGGATTATTTGCTAAAGACTCCACAACAGATTATGCTGTCAAAAAATACGCTGAACTCCAGTTAGATATTAAAATGCAAAAAAAATACCAGTTGATTGAGTCATCCTTAGAGTAGATCTCAGATTCAGTTTCTACTGCACTCTTTGAAGGTTCTTCACATAATTCAACTTCTCCATGTTTACCTCGAAATGAAAATATAAACCCTCTCTCGATGAGTTCATAGGATTCTTCTATCAAAGATATGTCTCTTATTTTTACCAATTCCACATTTAAGGATCCATTATCCAATACCTAGCCAATCTCACTTTTATTCTAATAATCTCAGCCTCTCAACATCATGAAAGGAGAGTAAAGTTATACTTACTAGAATGTAGCATAACTTTCACAATAATTTTAATTAAATCTCCCTAACCCAATATTGATATCCAGCAACAACACTACTAACAATTCTAAAACAGCAACTTCTTCTCCTTCTCAAAAAAGCTATTCGCATCGAGCTGGTTCATGCCAAATAAATTCAAGCTCTTTTAACTCTCCTCAAGAACGATTTTTAGCAGAGGATTTGAGAACCCACAATCATCAGCCATAAAAAGTGAAGTAATTCTCATTGGATCCTAAAAAATAAACCAAGGTGGATAACACAAATAATTTCCTAAACAAACACTTAGTGAATGCATTGCCTAATCAGAATTCAAAGCCTGGATATCAAGCAAATACAATCAAACCAATCAATTTCAAAATGACTATGATCAACGCTAAAGGCTACAGTAGTTTTGGGGGTTTAGTGACATAAGATGCGAGCTCTTCCCAGAATAATAAAAATGCATTCATATCTCCATTTAGTTAGCATCCATCCAACTTAAATTGTAACTAAACCTCTGGAAATATAATTTAACAAAACTTCTACAACCCTTCTTCGATGCTGTCTTAAATCAAGACGATTTTGCAAGAATTCAAAGAGCACACAAACTCTCTTGAGTCTAATATCATGCCCTCAAATCCATCATAATAATAGCAAAAATACAATAATTTACCTAAATCTCCTTTGAAAAACAACAACAACAGCCCGCAATAATTGACCAACTTAGTTCTAGCGGGTGGTTTCAAAACACATTCAGTTGACTCACAGAGAAAGAGCTATCAACTCAAGAAATTGAGCATATATCAACAAACTACTTTTACACCAGCTTAGCTTTAATAAACTCAATATTGAAAAACTCATCGAAATGGTTCCTTTTATATATTAGCAATAGGATAGCAGAAATGATGATTTTCTATTCAATTTTGAAGAAAATAATATTTTTAAAGTTAGTATCTTTAAAGATACATTGATACATATTCAGTAAAAAAACATCAAACACAATCCAATTTCAAGAGTATTTGTTTTTCCTTATTTAGGCTTCAAGCTATTTCCCCCCAAATCTTTGAATCTTTTAATTAGACTGGTAGTATCTTTAGTCGGCGGTCATAAGTAGTAAAAGAAGAGATTGTGTTTAATCTCGATCAAAAACTGTATTCTTAAAAAGATCACAAAATAAATATTGTCTCAGATTTTAGAGAAAAAAAAGATGGAGATTGAAAATGAGCCACTATCATTAGCTGCCAGCATTCACTTGCGCAAGTCAACTAATTAGCTGAATTACATGAAATCATTACAAGAGTGTCTTGATCAAAAGGTAACCAGCGGACATATTATTGTCTACAAAATCAGCAACTCTTTTGTTTTGAAAATGGGATGTATTTGCAGTCTCCGCAAATGATGGAGATAGTCAGAACAGAAGAGAAAATCGACAGCACTCTAAAAGTCTTGATTAATCACAAACTCAATTCGAAGTCGCCTTACAAGCAGGTTAGGCTAATTTTCTCTCATTTATTATTCAGTTTATAGACACAGATCATAATATTTCTGACTTCTTTTGGCTGAATTAAAATGTTGGAATGCAAAAAATAGATAATCATATGCTGCTAGAAGGAATCCGATGTGAAGCAATATTTCAGCCATATCAAGCGATTATCGCATACATTTCCAGAGATAAAAAACAAACTGCTGATCCTCAAATTGTCTAATAAAAATAAGCTCTGCATTGAGCCTAACAGACTCAAGCATGCTAATTTCGATGAAGAACTGTTCTGCAAATACAAAAGAAAAGTTGCGCAAGAAAAGTGCCAGCTTTACATCAATTTCAAAGAATACAGGAAAGTAAGTAAATTTGGTTTTAAAAGGGAAATGTAATGAATGCCTGGAGGAGAATCTGTGATAGAGAATGCATTATTTTTTAAAGATTGTATGTGTCTACCTGTTTTTAGATTGATTTAAAATAAATTCTAAACTTTTTTTGAAGACACACAATCATGCTCCGAAAGGGTTGTACGATGAAGATGAAATTAAAAATATAGGATCCAGCAAGAAGATATGCCCGTACTTCTTTCAATATGACTACTTAATCCAAGACGGATAAGCTGATATTCTCATCTGTGAGCATCATAATATCTTCAAAGAGAAAGAGAAACAGAAAGATGTCTATTAATAAATATAAATGGGCAATCAAACTGGTGTCAACGAGACATTTTTATTTGTGGATTAATCACAGTTTCTCCTCGAAGATCTCCAAGCATATAACTCGTAAGGGACTGTTATTTCAGCAGATATTCTTGAATGAAGTGTAGGTTCCATTTGGATTAGGATCTGATTCACAAGACAATATATAAATGCAGATCCATCAAGAAAATCATTTTCGAAGATGCTAAACTTCAGTCGAAGGATAACATCAACCAAGTTGATAAGAAATATGAAAAACTCATTGACAATCTTTAGAAAATATTTCAAAAGCGGTTTCAAGACGAAAAGAAAAAAGAAGAAGAGAATTAACTAAACAAAATACAATAGTAGTAGGTAAAAAATGAAGTTGGGAGGGCTTTTTCACAAAAAGATAGGATAATTAATAATTTAAGGATTTTCGAAAAAACAGATTACTAAAGTTGCCGTGATGCCTGAGTTTGTGAAAAATCCTATTTTGCTCATCGACTACATTGAGAATGTGTCTCATGAGTTGAATAGCTTATTTGAAGCTGATTTCAGCTATAGACTATCTTAGGAGAGGAAAAACTAAGGAAATCCAGAAAAATCTATTTTTTAATCCACGGAGACTAAGCTGAAATCAGAACTCAAAGACCTCAAAAAGAGATACCCAATGCACTTCCAAATAAGGTAAACTAAAGGGGAATTATTGATACAATTATTTTTCATTATTAGTGTGTTTTGAATATTTCTTATCTGACAGTAGATTAGTGCTAGACGAGCTATTTTGTTTCATGCATGATAAACTCTTCCCTTTGAATAAATAAGAGAAGGACTATTTGTTACCATTAGTGTACATTATTGGTGATTTTGCTTACTTCTTCACTGAGAATTTTGTGGAGATAAACCCAAACAAACCAAATCAGCATTTCCGATGTTTCTTTTAGCACAACCCTGAACATCTTAAGGAACCTCTCCTTTCACCAATTCTGTCATTTGCTCCGACAAGAATCAGTCCGATTTCGAGAAGATTTTTTGATTCCTGCAAAAATTTCGCCTTGACTTCAGATTGCGTTATTCAAAGATCAGAATCACACTCTTCAACTGTCTTTGGGCTAGGTAACATAAGAAAATCTCATTTTATTATTTAGCCCTTACATTTTGGTGATGCTATTGTTATCCTGATCTACAATTCTTTTTGAAACATTTGCTTAAATAGACCCTAAAATTCCTGTGAAGCGATTTGAACTTGAACCTTCTGCGAAATTTAATGTGCTACCCTTATTCATCACTAAGTGGAATGATCAATCTGCATTTGAATCAAGCAAAAAAGTTGAGGATCATCCGCTGCAACTTAGAAATTATGTCAACATCGTTAACAGCATCTGCGATTTTATCCCTGATGGCATTGTGGTGTATCTCCCAAATATTTCTGTATTTCTGAGCTTTTTGAAGGAAAAAGTTGGTGAAATTCTCTCGAATCGTCCTATTTTTTTCGAAAATCCCTTCAGTTTAGAGAAGACTTTTGAGGTGAATAAATAAATAGAATATAAATTTAATCTCACCATTTATTGCTTCTTTTTACCTTTTTGTTGTTGTAAAGGCATTTCAATTCTACAAGAAGAATTGTGATGTCGGAGGAGGTGCTCTATTCTTCTGTGTTGCAAATGGATTAGCAAGAAGACATATTGAATTTGCTGATCATTATGCTCGAGCAGCATTAATTCTTGGATATCCTATCCGAGAAGATTATTACCGCCCTCTCAATGAGGTTGACAGTCAAAACCACAGGATACTATATAATTTACCGCATGAAGATTTTCTCACTTATGATGCAATCACCCAAGTTGCATCGTGCATTAAGAGTGTTTATACAAGAACACATGATCATTGCACGATTATTCTAGCAGATTAGGTAAATTGCTATTAAGAAAACAAAAGCAATTTTGTTGAATACACTTTAATAAAATTAAATATTTTGTTCAGAAATTACGCTCAGATTCTGATTACTTGCCTAAATGGGCAAATCAAAACATTAGAGGGCAAGATGAACTCACAGTAGATGATCTGTTCGCTAAAGTTTTAGAATACTCCAAATGCATGGGAAAACTTGATGAAGAAGCATAAAGAAATTGTTGATGCATTCAAGAAAAACAAATTATTTGTGTTATTTTAACATAGGAAAATATCAACTTTCAACATATTTCTTCTTCTTTTTCATTCATATTTTTAAAAAATAAACAGTTCTTTTTTCATTTGTTGATGGATTCTGTTTAATTTATGATTTGTGATTTGATTTAAAACAAGAAGAGTTGCAAATTCAGAGTTGTTTTTGTTTTCTTTTTTATCAGATTAAAAACAATCTTTCTTAAACAATTCAAAAGCTCATCCGAAGAGAATGAAGAAAATTAAGGCAAAGGTCATCGTTGCAGGTGAGATTTATTTATATTCTTCCATTTTTTAGCTGTTAATGAATACAATAGGAGATTCTGCAAGTGGAAAGACTGCTCTCATCTAAATGTACACAACAAATGGATAAACTTTTCTCAAGGACTACAACATGGTAAAATTGATTTGAAGATTCAAGTACTTAATTATGAGATTGCGGTTTTTGATAGACTCAAGGAGCAGATGTATCGTCAAAGATTGTTCCCTTTGCAGAAAAGGATAAGGATGTAGAACTTTTCTTCTTTGATATTAGTGGATAAGAGTGTTACTCTTCCATCACGAATGAACTTGTAAAAACAATCAATTGAATTCAAAAATAATAGGAGTTTTAAAACAATAAATCTATTTCGATTATTAGAAGCTAGAAAAAAATATTATTGTCATTTAGTTTTAGCTGAACATGCTTTTGTTTATTGGGTTTAGCTTGGAGGCGCTGATTTATTAGCAATCGTCTATGATTGCACAAATAATGAGAGTTTCACAAAAGTCTAGTTTTGGTACGACAAAATCAGATAGAAAAATCAAAAATCCCTGCCAGGTTAGCTCACAATTGTACAAATAATTCTTAATAATCAAAGATTCTTTTTGTTGCTTGAATCATAACAGGAGTGCTAATATCCACTAAAAATGATCTACGTGGTGCACAGGCAGTTGATCCAGCCCAAGCAAAGGATATTGCTAAGAAATTGAATTTATAATTTTTTGAAGTTTCAGCAGCTAGAAACACAAATCTTGATCTGCCATTTAATTATCTCGCTGAGAGACTTGTATGAAAGTACAAATATGTGTTAGAGATGACTATTAGCACTGGGTTAAAAGGATATTTTGTGAAAAAAACAATTTGCAAAGTAAAAGAAGAAATGCAGAAGAAGAAGGAAAACATAACAAAATATATTTATGGTATTTTTATAGGTTTTTATCTATCATTGCTGAGTGTTTTCTCTTCGGTTGTATAATGACGAAGAGAGCCTCTGTTATTATTATTAAGATGGAACTTTCTTAGTGAATGCTCTGGATCTTGGTTTGAGCCCGTCTAATTAAGGTAAATTGCTCTTCGGTCGCATAATAGGTGATGGAGAGTTCATATCAAGATAATTGTTGCTACCTTCTGGTTTGTTAATAGGAGTTGAATAAAGGAAGCTTTGCACTGCATTTTCAGTGGTAAGATTATTGGTATTTGAAGGTTAAGTAAGGCTGTGGTAGTGGTTATAAGAGATATTTGTATTATTCCTTGTCTGCTACATTAATGCTGCTTGAGTTACTTGCTTAGAATTATTTGAATTTCCTAATTTTTTCTCTGAGATTTTAGGAATTTCTTCTTTTGGCAGTGCCTCAGCAACAACTGATTTTTCTAACTGATTTCCATCGAATTACTGTGTTTTAATAAACTCAGGTACTATTCCATTCTGCTCTTAAGTTGCGAGAGAAGCAAATTCCTACAGATCCTTTGGGTTGTCCTTCAGACCATATTGCTGTCTTGCTGCTTAGAGCAACCTCGTTGAAACTTCTAGAATCTCCTCTCTTTTATAAGATTATCCATCGATTATCACCGAAGAAGGATGGTAAGCTAAGCATGCTATCTTAAAAGTCTAAGCGATTTAAGCAGTTTATCCACTGCAGCTGAGACATCTCTCATCTAACTAAAGTGGTCCAGGACCTAATTAACTCTAAGTAATAGGCTACTGTTATGTCATATTCGATGATGTTTTTGGTTTTGCAACAGTATTCAGCTTATCTGTGAACGTCGTTTTATACCCAAACAGTGCTATGGTTTGCTTATCCAGCTCATCTTGAAGAAGCAAAGAGTTTGTTAGCGTGTTAAAGTGAATTAACTTATGGACCGTTTCTGAAAGTATATTAAATGTATTCACGATTTTAGATAATTCTGTCCATATACTCTGCACTTTTTATTCAACCGCTCCACTTTCGAGTGTCATGACTCTTTACTCCTTTCTCAATAACTCCAATCCACTTTGTAGCTACTCGGAAATCAGCTAGACTTGTAGGCTAACAGTTTATTCACTTTCCAGTAGTCCACTTTCAATCCCACTTGCACGGATATTTAGTTACTCTTTCATCCTGACTATCTCCATATTGATGAGCTTCTTCAGCTCATTGTACTACCTTCCACTGACTTCACTGTGACTACCTGAAATTCCACTGTTTACTGAATTCCTAGACCCAGTATTGTTGAGTACTTTCATGGCTAACTATTACTGCTATTGTTATTATTGTGTCAGTGTTTTTTATTGTTATTACTGTTGCTGCTGCTGTTGTTGTTCCTGCTAGTCCTCAGTTTTGAGAATTTCCTTGGAATTTTCCTTTGTGAGCTACTATGTTTTATTCATACTTTCTGTTAATTAGTCACCAACATCTTCACTTGAATCTCGTTTCTTTAAATGAAGAAATTTTGCATTTCGCTTTACAATTGTTTCGATAAATCCCACAGATTCCTCAATTTTCTTTGCTAGATTAGGTGAGCCATCATCATTCAGAATTCGCTGATTCATACTAGCAAAAACCTAAAAAGAAATGGTAATTATTTTTACAGCAAATCAATATTTCCTTTCTCCTTTCTTAGTTAAATATTATCTACCTTTTCTTCGAATGCAACCAGCTTCTTTTTCATTGGGCGATCAAGACAACTGAAGAGAGTTTCTGATATTTGTCCTTGCACAAACAATCCGCTGTATTTCTCGACGTAATTTTCGACCATGCTGAACTGCACAACACAACACATGAAAAAGTTGTTGAAGTAAATAGTTTTATACTGGTTCTCCAAGAAATCTACCTTATTCTGGAGATCTTCTACTTTATTTGTGAACTTTTTAGCTAAACTTATGTTCATTTCCAGCTACTCAATCTCTTTATTTATCTGATCGACGCTAGTCTCTAATCCGGCATTTTTCTAAGGTGGTAAACAATATATTATGCATGATTTAATGCATCAAAGAGTTAATTATTCTATCTGTTACAATATTGACTGCACTAATTCTTTCGAAGATATCTGTAATTTTGTTGGAGTTAGCGGTGATGTCATTTTAATGATTTGCAGCTGTTAGCTCAATCTTCGAAATGGAATCCCATGTCTTTTAGAACTCCAATTTCTACTAGTTTTAAGCTGATGAGAGCTCAAGAGTAAGAGAAGAAATAATTTATTGCGTGTTCTTCTTGAAGTTTTCAAAATATTCCATCAAGGTGTGCTTGTCCTCCTCGAACTATTCTCTCACTAAGATTGCAAAAACATCAACAACAATTTTTTAAAATAATTCAATATTTAATAAAAAATCCATAAAAAATGGGTAAAATAAACCATAAATGAATGACAATGAGACATCTTATGATTTACCTTTTTACACTTCATGCACTTCTGCTTTTACATTCGAGAACTCTTGCAGTATTTGCTGCTCAAATTATTCTATTTTCTCTTGCTGCTGCTTATGCTTATTCGAGAGGACTTCAACGCTGGTGTTAGTGGCTGCTATTTTTTCATAGATGTCGTCAAACACTTTGACTTTATTATCGTTGTAATGGATGATCTCATACAAAGAGCGAACTTGTTCATTGTTCTTTTCTATCTTATCTGTGACTTCTTCGATGAGCTTTTTTTCTAACGATATCTTCATGATTGTGGGTTGGAGCAATTCATTCACGAATTTTCTTATTTTTGTTTCGACTTCAAACCATTCAAACTCCCTAACTTTATAGGGTACTTCCTTTGTTTAGCTGTTTCTTTTGGAAGCTTCGTTCAATCCCCAGTCCTTCCCTTTGGTGCTGCCTAGTTCCCTGTCGAACCCGTTTGCATTCATATGGGCACTATTTATCTGTTTGTTGTTGATTTGATTTTCTCCCCAAATATTATTGTTTCTAGTTTTTCCTTTTGATAGCCAACTATTTTGCTGAGAATTCCGCCAATTGATTTGGAGTCCACACAATTTTTACTTTTTAGTTCTTTTTAACTCACATTATTATTAAGACACGGACATCAAGTAAACTTTGTTTAAAGAAAATCAACCCCCCTCCCTCTTGATGATAATATTCTGCTTTCAAACTATTAGATTAATATTAATTTTTCTGCTGTGAAACATAAACACTAACGACTTAAATAGAAAATAACTACTCATTTTCTTCCTTTTTTGCCTTTTTGTTTATCTTTAGTAGCTTGCTGAGCTACAATTTCCTTCTTTTCTTCTTCCATTTTCGATGATTCCCTGTCGACACGAGATGGATGAGGTTTTCCATTAGGATTCTTAATTCTCTCAGCAGATTCTCTAATCATAACGCATATTCTAGCTAGTAATACTTTTTCTTTGAAGATAAACAAAAATGTTCAGAATATGTTCATTCATGATAGATAATTCATCTGATTTACTTGAGTTAACAGCTGGATTAACTAAATGATTGGCTTCATCGAAGATCATAACTTTTACTCTTCCTTTTATCATGCTGTCTCGAGGATAAGACTATGGAAACAATTAACAATTTTATTAGTAAATATCTCAAGAATAGAATCAGATCTCTGTTTAAAAAATAACTCCTTGACTGTTAGTTAAATGTTCTTACTTTATGCACCTCCACAACTGTAGGTACTCTAATTTTCTATAAAGCTTCAGCCATTTCTTAGATTGTAATATTAGGTATTGCTATATTCTTTGAAACTCTTCTTCCTTTAACAAACAAAGAATATATTGAAGATGCTTTAAACTGCTACACATTAGAATTGCATTACCTTCAGCTTAGGACAAAGTAGAATCAAGATAATGAGGATATATTGTCTTCCAAGTCTTTGACTTGGCGATCATTTTCTCAGCTTCCATTTATTCTTATTTGATTTGACCTTTCTTTCTCTTTTTTTTACAAATCTATTAAACAAACAAAATCTAATTCTTTCGATGTTCCCTTAATTTTGAATGATCCACGTCAATGAGCATATTTTCTCAAATGACTGAAAAAATATTGTTTTTTTATCTTTCATTGAATATTTCTTCCAAAGTATCATCTTTTCAAAAAGGATAAATTTTTCTGCCTTTATTGTTTTTTTGCTTCTCTTGTTGATTTTTACAGAGACTCTTCATGAGATGTTATTTGATTCAAAAATGATTTATTTTTCGTAACAAGGATAAAACAAATAATAAAGATAATTCAAGAGATATGACAATTTAAAAAGCGAGGAAGAAGGTCGTATTCTAAATATTTTAGGCAAAATTGTCGAAGGGGGAGAAAATACCCACAGAGAATTCTCTCTGCAAAGAATAAATATCTCGAATAGATCGACTAATCGGATATCATTCACTAGTAGACTTATTAGTATCCTTGATTCTGACCAGGTAAAACAACCACTTAAGGCTATCCGTACATAGGTGGTTGCTAAACGAAGACTCCTGGCTATTGCACATACATGACTCCTGGTTGCTGTACGAACATTCCTGGCTACTACACCATCATTCCAGGTTATTGTTAGACATACATTCCTTAAGGCTATTATGGTTGTATAAATACTCCTTGTGGCTGTACTATTTGCTATTGTTGAATATTTGAATTTGGGTAGACATCAGGTGTAGGATTTGACATTTGAATGTTCTATTGAGCTGGTTTGAATGTAGAGCTTTCTTCGTTCACGGCTGGCTTAACAGTAGCAGAATCGGTAGTCTTCGTTTTGCAGTATTTTTCTTTACAAAGCAGGATAATATCGAGCAGGATAGTCAAGAATAGGATAATGATAGCTATGAGATTTTTCTTGAAAACGTTATCCTCAAGTAATGTAGCGAAAGAATCAATTTCAGCATTGAAACTAGCATCAGAAGGTTAGTCGTCAGCAACAAAACGAAGCATACCCTTTTTCTGAGCAGAAACGATGAAAGCCCAGAGTAAAAACTGAAGCAAACGCAAACAAGAATTAAGAATTAATACAGAGTTATGTGAAAACATATTTTAGCCTTTAAGACCTAAAAAGTAGTTAATTTATGAAAAAATCCTGAAGTATCTATCTTACTGGTAGTTACAAACCCTTGGAGCCGTAGGTGAGTATCTTTTTGATTCTAATAATTCTTTTCTTTTCAGCTTCTCCTTCACCATCAATGCAAGGAACATCTTTACCCATGAGATTGTAGACCTAGGAGATTTGAAGGATAATAGAGACCATGATGCAGACCAAGATAGTGATAATCATGACCACAAGCTAAGCAGTTTTAAGCTTGGTAATAGAATCAGCAGAGTCCACAAAGTCAAACAGCTAAAAAAAGAAAAAAATATGAAAGAACTATTTTTCATTTTGATTTAAATTGAAACTTACTTTATCTCTAGAAGATGTCTTCCAATTAATGAAGGATCTCTAATAAGATTAATATGCTGATGATGAAAAGCTAAAGCCTGACATGGCTTAGATTTTGTTATAGTTTGCAGTAGAAAGATTCATTTTATAATAATCACTTTCAGTTGACTAAAATGAAAAAAAAGCAGTATTATTTTTGCGTTTTTGAAGACACAATCAAAAAAATTAATTTACTGTGAAACCATAAGTAGAAAAGGTTGTGTCTAATGCTGAGCATGAGTATCTAGTTGATTCTAAAAGAGTGTAGTCTGAGTCACCTTAAGGAAGAACCTCTGGGGAGAAAAAGAAAGAAAGACAATTACTTAACAGAAACTAAAAATAACTTGGCTTGTTTGGGAGTTATTCCTTTGTAAAAATAATTAAAAAATGCAACTTATTTTTTATTTAATTAATTTACTTGCTGTGTTATCGTATTTGCACACACCGGCTTGTGTAAATCTTACTTCACTGTTTGGGAGGCTCGTTGCAACTGGCCCTTTGCCGGCATAGAGGTATCCAGAAGAAAGAGTGACTTCAAAATAGTTTAGGGTCGGATATGTGGTTAAATCTTAAGCTGCTGAATAGTGGAAATCATAGTATGGACAATTTTCTGTCAAACCGACGCAAATGATAGTCTCCTTATTAGAAAGATTTCCACAAACTTTCTAACTAGCTGAGCAGACTCCAACTTATGATTTGGCTAATTTATAGAACGGTGTTGTAGACCTCTTTACGCAGACACTCATAGGAGTAGATGATGCACCTAAGAAAAGAAAAAAGAAAATCCAAATTAAATTTGTTAAGTTTATTAAATCAGGTGGGTAAAAAGAATCAAATCTATGATCTAATTCTCCTACGTTTACATGACTGTAAACTAAAGAAAGAATCAAAAAGAGAGGCAAGATTATTGTGATGATTTTTGTGTTACCTTTAAGAAATTCGAATTTTTATGAGGCAATAGAAGATATTGTACTGCATCCCTTTGAAGTCTCTGTGGAATTGCATGTGTGTGAGTGCATGGATTTGTAGGAAGAAGTGTATGTTGATGATGTGCAATCGCATCCAGCTGATGTGCCACCCCAATTCCACAAGAATAACGAAGTATATCCAGCTGAGCAAGAATTCAAAGATGTCTCGATCCCAACAATGAAGGATTCCTTGTAATTGTTTGCCATGTTCAAGTAGTTCTAACTGATATTACTGAACTTTGAGTACGCTTGAATACTAACAGAAAAAGGAAAAATATGTTTGCGATCTCCAAGAAAAATAAGAAATATGAAGGAAAAATAAAGTCTCCAAAAAAAGTATAAAAGTGAGTATGATTATTCATGAAATACCTCAGAATCATACTGTAAACGCCATAGAAGACCATGACAAGCATGTAGGCAATTGTGCCTATTTTCTTAATATCCATAATTGTGAGCTAGTTTGCCTTTTTTGATCAATTTTATTAGTATTTTTTGTTTCTACTTTTTTCCCCGACTTTCTCCAGCTGATAAATTAAGTTTCTTCGAATCTCGACTAGTTCTGCCAGTTGGGTGCTTCCAATTTCGAGAAGGTATGGTAAAAAATAAGGATGAAGGAGTTAGACAACAAATTTGGGTGTTAAAAAACTAATAATTCGAGAAAGAATCAAAATTTTGAATTTTAGCAAGAATTTTAAGAATCGCTTCGTATTTAGTGCCGAAATAATAAATATGGTATCCTGTGCTCAGTAAGACAAAGAGCTTAGAAAGTTTAAATAGCTTTTCCGCTCAACAAAAATCAATATTTTTAAATTTCTCTCAGATATCACCTTATGATTTCCCTCCTTCGAATGGGGAGAAAGCGATAATTTTCTTGAGTTTAAATTAATTTTTGTGGGCTAGACTAATTTTTGAGTAAAAATCGGGGGGATATTGATACTCTTATTGCGTCTTCCCCCTCCCTTAGAAGCTTTAATTCGAGGAGGTGCCTCTGTATTAATCTACAATATGTAATGCAAAAGAGGGAAGGATGATTATAATGATGAGAAGTATGCTTATTTTGTCTGAATTAATCTGTTTACAGTATTTATTTGTTCTTCAAAACAAGATCTATTGATTATTGGCTTTTCTCTTCTTTTAAATCAAGTTTTTTTCGAAAAATATCGATAATAAAACCAACCGAAAGGTATTGATTTCACATAAACTCTGATAATAAATGAATAATTAGAACTCCTTCACTGTTAAGAACAACAATTTTTCTTTGAATTTCAAGATTAATCAAAACTAACGAGCTTGGAGCAGGTTCTAATCCAGATTCTCTTTCGAACTGCTCTCAGAACACTGGTTTCTTTCACAAATGCATCTTCTTTCCTGAAATTATGGCCATACACCCATCCATCAGGATCAGTTTTCTCTGATTTCTCCACTATCCATTGTCCATTGTTTTCCCACCCCCAAGTTTCATCTGGAAGCTTGAAATCCTCTTTGCTGAGTTCTTTCTTCCCTTGCAAATCTGACCAACCAGGATAATCTACAAAGATACAAACAAACAACAATTTATGAATTGAATAAAAAAGATCAATAAAAGCGATATTTTAATTTAGTCTATTTCTGTTTGTTTACCTCCTATCAAAAAGAGATTGGTCCAGTTTTTCCCAATCCACCATCTCTAATTTTCTTGAATAAAGAATTGCTTCTGCAGCTTGTGAATTCCAGATGATTTGACTTGAATTTCAAGTGCATTTATTACTGCTCTTGGGAAAAACTTTAAGATAACTTTTTCCTCAATATACTTTGTTCCAGCTGTCGCTAAAATATCTCCCTATGTTACAAAACAACAGAATTATCATAACAATAATTTGTAACTTTAAGAAAAGAATGAAATGTTTTATATTTCAGAACTGTAAAGTAGTTATTTATATTTTGGAATATTACAATTTTGACTAAGTCAGTCTTGAAGATGCTGCCATATTAAGTGCTTCCAAGGAGGCTTGCCCAGAATGCAAGCATGAAGATCACTTAAAAAGGAATAAATATCAGACTAATCGCAATAAATATGGAGGAATTTCTGATTTTTTAGATGTGGAGAATTATTTATGTTTTATCTTCAGAATACAGCAAATTCGATATTTGATCATGCAAAGTTATATACCCTTAGAGCTATTCAGCGACAAGAAGCATGTGGTTTTTGAGCTTCTTCATTTAAATTAAGTTTTTATCTAAGAGATTTGTTTTTTTTTCAATTTACTGCATGCCAAATTGGAAGAAAAATTTAGTAATCGTATTAGTTTTAGCATAGAACAGAATAATCGCTAGAATCAAGACTAATCGAGGGCACAGTATCAGCAAAGATACTGCCATACCAAAATAGAATGTGTGTCTTGGATATTTCCAGCTGTAAATCTCTTTGAAGAAGTTAGTAATGCACACTAAAGGGCCGAGTCTTTTGACATAGCTCCAATTGAGTTCGTTGATTTTTATTAGATCTAAACGAACATCTGAGTCGTTTTCACCTAATTATTTCATTCTATTTAAGAGGCTGGAGACTAAATCCTTTTCTTGGTTTTTATCTGAAAAGTTTTGAGGAATCTATGCTTATGCTTGATTTATTGAATCCTCCATAAACGATCCATTTAGAACTTACTCTGACGTTGGTATGCATTGATCGCTGGAAACATTGCTTAAACTTTGCTTTTATTCTTGTAAGTTATCGTATGCTCCAATGATGGATAGTTTCCAATTGATTGTAACTTCATTGTTTGGGGTTAAAGTCTGGAGCTACACTTCATTCTTGTTAAGCTAACAAAAAGAAAACAAAAACATATTTTTTTTCTTCACAAATCTTAATAGTAAAGTCTATCTAAACCTAATAGTATCTTACAATTTCAGAGACCACAAACTTCTTTTAAGCTAGCAAGATTTTCGATGGTTCTTTTTGGAAAATCTCAATAGTCAAATACGTCAAAGGGAATTAATAATGCAGGAAGAGGTTCTCTGAGAACAATGAAACATTATCTTTGCGTGAGTACTCAGCATTCTCAGTTGTCACTGTGTGCGAATTTGGATTCTACAAAGATTAAATTGAAGATTCTAAAATATTAAGAGAAAAAGGAGAGAAAGTAAGCACAAAGGTATTCAATTTCATACTGAAATGGCTATCTATAAGGTGCAGTCATTAGGGAGAGTTTTCTTAAGACACAAGGAATTTATGCGGATGGAAATCATCTGCGCTTTTTTTTAATTTCTGTCAGAGAGTGATTTGTTTAATTCATTAAACAAAATATTCATTTAATTGATCCATTCAAAGATGATTCTAATAATATCGTAAAAGTTGAATAGTTTTTATTAATTTGAAGCGGAATGTTTATTAAAATTTCTTGAGTGTTTAATAATTGGTAGTACTACAATTAATGAATTTTCTGACTCAAAAAAATTAATTTTGGGTTGAATTTTTTTAGAAATTACAAATATTTATTGTATTTTTTTGCCTTTTTATTTCAACATTTCAGCCATCAACACTACAACTACCAACACTCAGTCACTCTTTTTTTGACTTAGAATGCCTTTGTGATTTGAGATTTTTGAGATCAGGCTTGAAGATCACCTCCTTGAAAGCTTTAAAATCAAACAAATTACAAACAGATGATTTTTAAAAATAAGAATAGAAATTACTAACAAAAATACTAATTTACTGATATAAACACCATAAGCGATGAAACTCAATGAACCTGCAATTGCTATGTATGGTAAATGAGAAGTCATTAATCTGTATCCGAAAATTGAAATCAAACTCTTTTTCTCAAGAACTGGTTCCTTTTTTTTCAAAGCAAGCAAAGAATAATAATCGAATTCATTTGTTTTTTCAAAATATGGGTGCAATTTTTTCTTATTATATTAGTATTAAACTTGGTTTAAAAGATACATCTATGTATTTGCCAATGGAGATTTGGATGTGCTTTTCTGCATCCACTAGAGGTACTCTGTACTTATCTAATTTTTATAGATCGATTGAAAGAAACTCTTCCCATTGAACATCTTCAATGAAATTCATGCTCTTTTGTGTTTTACCAAAACGATGATAAAAAAGTTAAAAAAAATCAGAGATAATTTGTAAGTATAAAAATGAATAAATCTAATCGCTTACAATGTAACTATCTGCATATTCGATTCTCAGCTTCTCTAAGCATTTGTTGATATTTTAGAAATATAATTTACTCAAAATCTAGCAAAATACAAAGCGTCATTTTGTTTTTAAACTCTCATTATGTTAATGATCCCTCTTTCTTTACCATATCTTTGTCATCAGGAAGCTCACTTTCCAACCTAATATTGAGAATATCTACTTTAGTTTAGATGTATTTAGCTAATCCATATGTGCATATCGTTAATTTATTCCTTTCAAGTCCATCGACTTCATATTTCTTAATTGCCTTCGAAAAATGAAAAAAATTAGGACATTCCAAAAAATGTCTTTTTGAATTGAATTTAGTTTTATGTAAATTCATGGTTGAAACGCATTAAACCTACCTCGTAGATTTAATCATTTTCTGAAAGCTCTTCACAGTAAGCGAAGTAAACTGCATAGAAAATGCAGAGGAACAGTGTTTATTTTAGTTTCTGGATAAGAGATCGATTCTTCATGAATGATTAATCAAGCCTACGCTTTGCTGTTGTTTTGTTCTCCTTTTCTTTGATTTGAACTTTTGATCAAACAAAAACAATAAATATATCTGAAATAACAAGACTTCGTAAGCAAAATCTGTAGATAATCACCCAAAGATATTTAGGATTAATTGGAAATGATACTGAAATCCTGTATTAAACATATATTTCTTTCTGAATGTGTTAAAATAAAGATCTTGACAAGTTAAAAAGCATATTTTGGACATTTTAAATATGAGAAATCAATCAATAGAAATAAACAATATCACATATCAATCTGTGAAATGTATTAAATTTTCAATTATAAAAGGCTTAACAAAAATTTTAAAAAAAAAATAATCATTTTTCTGCTTTTCGAAAAGGTAATTTGATATTGTTCCTTGGATTGACATATCCACAAGTTATTATTTCTGGTTGAGCCAATAAGTATTGGTTCTTCCCCTACTTGGATGGATTAATTAAACTCCACTTGTTAGAAAAATTTTTAAAACATACGTAATTATCCCCTTACTAAATTGATATTTAGTCATGTAAAATTTCTTGAATAAATAAATTTCAGAAAGCATGTTTAAGTTCGACGAATGGGTATCTTTGCTAATTTAAGATGGATGTATAAAATAAATGAGTATTAAACTTCGAAAATCAAAAAACAAATAAAACTAATCGATAAGTAATTTGGGGAAGGATCTCAGAATAGGAGTTTGGTTGTGTTCTTCATAAAAGCAAAAGGGCAAATTTTCTATTCGATTTGGATGCTTATTTCTTAATACAGATTATCATTTCTTCTTAAGTTTTATGCAACCCTTAGTTTATGGAACCTGTTTCTTGTTAGAGGGAAATTTAGTGGGTAATTTCCTCATAAAAATAAACAAACATTAAAAAGGTTAAATACCTTTTTTCTTTTCTTTTTTGAATGTGTTTTTCTTTTTTATTCCTTTCTGTGCAATAAAAAATTGGGGTCGTCCGAGAATCGAACCCGGGACCTCTCGTACCCTAAACGAGAATCATACCACTAGACCAACAACCCTTTTCAATAATGTTTAATCTAATTCGCAGTAAAGTTTAAGAATTATTGCAAAAAAGGTCTCACTGAGATTGGATTTTTCTTCAAACGAAATATTTTCATAATTATTTATTAAATCTTTTTCACTTCTGCCAAAAGTAAAAACTTGCAACCAATTATTAATTAACAAACATCTGCTACTAATATCTTATAAAAAAATTTAGATTTTCAACATTCAGTTGTTACAACTCCATGAAATGTGCATTTTTCTAAAAAAAAATTGTGATGTAGACAACTGCAGTTATTTTCTTTGGGAAAATCAATTATTGTTTAAGTTTATTTTTTTGATAAAAGATGACTGTTTCTTTAAATAAAAATGTTCGACTAAAACATAACTTGAATCGCTTATTATCCTTTTCGAAAGATAGCAAAAAATAACATATCCATAGAAAATAGGTAAAAACGTATTTTTTATTCTGCAAATCTTTGACGAAACATTTATTTCATTAATTCAAATAACAGATGATAATTAATTTGCTGAATTGAATATTCAGTATGCAGTGGGAGGGAATGGTTTTAAAAGAAAACTCTTGGTTTGAGTGTAATTTAAAAATGCAAACAAAAGGATGCTCAACTAAATAAATAAATTATCTGAGTTTTTCATTTTCATAACCCCAATTTCATTTTTTCTTGAATTAGTCTTGTTTGGAATCAATTCATTAATAAAATTTGTGGTAAATTATTGACAATTACATCTTTATTTATTTTGGGTTTTCAGCATGATTTTACCTAAAATAACTTACTTCAAATTTCAGTCTTCGAAGCAAATCTAAAAAGGCTAACTCCAATAATTGTATTTTTCAACCTTTGGCTTTGAAGCCATTTTAAGTAATAAATGAAACGAGTTTGTGTCTTCTTTCTTTCACAAATGTGCAACTTAAGATAAAGAAATAATAAACGAGTCTTATTCTCATTCAATATTTCTTTCTAAATTCAATAAAATTTTGTCAACTCATCTAACTTCAAATCAGTAGAACAAATTTATTGGACCTCACTTGATAGATCATACTCCCTTTGAACCTATTATTTATTTACCCTTTAGCTTTATTTGCTTAATTAATCATAGGATTTTTTCAAAAATAAGACATTCATTCTATGTTTAATAAACTTTACAAAAGATCGAAGGAATTATTTAACTAATTGATTGCAAAAAAAAGAAGATAACAAAAGGAGGAAGAGATAAACACAATTCAAGAAATCATCTGATCCACTGGAGTTTTTCTAACAAAGAATTTTTCTGTTTCTCCAATGGCAAATAATTATGGTCTGCGAATAATTTTGCTGATTACAGCTATTACTGTATGCTTCGCAGAATACATCTTCAATCCAAAAGCAATTTCTAGCATACTTCTGAGCTCCAGAGAGAAAAAAACAGTATTTTTCTTCACTGTAAGTGATGATAGCAAATATGCATTTGTATCGATGCAAGATGGAAATATCTATGTGGTTTCTCTTAGCGACATACAGCAACCAACATATTTGACAACTATCAAGACAACTAACTCACTTGAGATGGAATACATGAATGGGTATCTGTTCGTAACTGACTACGTAGAAGGGATCATCATAGTTGATGTTTCTGATCCAGCGAATCCTAAAAGAATCTACACTTCCCCAACTCCAATGACGCTGCAAGCATTAGCCATAACAGCAGATATGAAATACGGGTATTTCGTAGGGCTTGGAATAGTTCATTCTTATGATCTTTCCACGATAACATCTCCTAAACTCTTATCATCAATAGGTAATTCTTTTTGTTTATTTTATGAATAGCTCCCATTTAAAAATCTAAAATTTTGATCTTTTTATCTCCTCGAATTTCCTTGCTTCTTTCAAGGCTTAGCTTTTTTTTTTCTAGCTTACTTACTCAGGCTATCTCATTAGATTATGAGACTCTAACTATTTTTCAAATTATTTTCTATCAAATCAACTGCATTTTCGCAATAATATATCAATCATCAACTCTCATTTGTTCTAATCTTCCCAATCTTCTTTTGGCTTAATTTAAAATCAGAGATTTACCTGAAAATACCCATGGCGTTTGTTTGTAAGCCTTGAAAAATTTAGATTTTCTAATTTGGAATTTTTTTAACTCACTTAAAGGTGTTGCATCCCCGACTTCTTATAAGCTAAGATTAGATCCCAGTGAGCAATTTGTTGCTGTCTCAAATAACATATTTGGCATGGAAATCATCGATGTCAGAGTCAAAGACAACATAAAATTAAGAGGAACTCAATATACTCCTTCCGCAGCTTGGGATTGCTTTTTCACTCCAGATTTATCTCATATCTACGTTGTCGATGCTTACTATGGATTACTACTCGCTCCTGTCACTGATTTATTCTTGATTGACAAAGATAGTGCAGATACCTTCACAATAACGTTCACTTATGTTTACTAATCCTCCCAGTTGATGTAAAGTGTAGCAATGATAGACAATGGAAACTACTTATTACTTGGAGTTCGTAGTGTTGGTTTGAAGTTATTCTAAATTAACTCGAAAAATTACTACAATCCTGTGTTTGTCTAGAAAATCGAAGGTAGCTACTTATGTACCAAGATAATGCTCTCAAAAGATGAAAAATATGCATTTGCTGTAAATGGACTCTCATTTATCATCTACCTCTCAGGATCACCTTCAATTAACAAGGAATTCCCCAATATCTTCAATTCATTTCAATCCTCTATTGTTGATACTTACAATACATACTGGGGATGGGAGGTGCAGTGCTTCAATGATAACTAGCATATCGTAGTAGCTGGAAGTGATGACTCGACGAGAATATATTCCATTGCAGATCCTGCCTCACCGACTGTCTTAGCTAAAATACCATCTAATTCGTTTATCAGTTATGATGGAGTACATTTAACAAATGAAAGTGTTTAAAATATCATGTATCTAGGTGAAAGCTCATTAGGATTCTTTGTGTATGACATCACTGACAAAGCAAATCCAGTTAAGCTTACCGAAATAGTCCCTTTATCTTTTCTCTAAACTAATGATTCAGATGGGTAAAAAAATGAGAGAGAATCACTTAAAATAAAGGAGTTTTAGGTTTCTTTGTTAAAATTTAAGAATCTCTTCTGATTTGTTTTTGATTTAACTTTATTGTTTTTTCCTTAAAGAATCTATGTGAACGCAGATAACAGTCTGCTGCTGATTGCAAATGGTTCTCCAGGTATTAGTCTATACGACATAAAAACAAATAGATCTTCCCCTTAGCTGATAGGTCATTGGATAAATTATTAGTTTCTGTGCACTTTTGAGAGATGCATAATCACTGCAGATAAAAAGTATTTCTACTGTTCCTGCAGAGAGCAGGGTTTAGTGACGTTTTTGTTTGATGGATCGACAATTACATTTTCGTCAATTATGCCCCGGACAGGCTGTGAAGATCCAATTTTATCGGCAGATGAATCTATTATCTTCGTAGCTGTTGGGTTTTAGGGATTAATTATCTTAGATAATTCACTGCGATCATCGCAAACAATAATCAGTACTCTCCCACTCGATGGTTGGGCGCAAACAATTAAATTTTTCTCTTCTTCATATATAATCGCTGCACAACTCGAAAAAGGGACAATCGTTGTTGTCAACATCGAAGATCTCACAAATCCTTATGTTTTCTCCAAAACAAGTTTTCCATCTGAAAATGCTGCTAGTCTGTGCATAACACCTGACTAGAAGAACATGTACTCTATTGGAAACACTGGTCTTCGAAGAATTCCTTTAGCAGTTGGAATAACCATCCACACGCAACTCAGTAGGTAAACAACTTCATCATCAGGTAATACATTCTATGAAATCCTCGATGGTAGTACGAAACTGCAAGTTGGTGAGATGATCCAAATGGTGTTCGTACCACTGTACACTTCTCGATCGATTCTCTTGGATTCTGTGACATATTACAGATAATATTAGAAAAACACTTTACCTTCATGGATGACATTCATCCCAATTGAAAACATGATTTAATTCACCGTGAACAAAGAAGGAGCTTTGAATTTATATTCCACTGAAAATAAAGGTGAAAATGTCATAATCTTAAATGTGTTCTTAGAAGTTACGTATGCCGATCTTGTGACATCGATTATCACTCAAACCATGGCAGCAGTAATCATCAGCAGTCTTACAGAAAATGGCTACCTCGATGATTAAGGATACTTATAAACTTCAGTATTTTTTCCAGAACGATTTACTGCTTTGAATTTCTATAATTCACAGTTCCCTGCAGCTGATTATGCGTCTTAGGATGCCTCTATCTAACTCACTATTAAAGAAGTTCTTACTGCATCTAAAATTGAATATCCTGTAAGATTTTTCGTTGAAAGTTCCTTGAAATTCAGATATGCAGAAAACAGAACTTAAACTGGAAATAACCTTCTCTCAACACCATCAGCTAATCTCGTCGTGCAGTTTCTCATCACTGCAAATGCTGTTTTTGTAAAGAAAACCTTCGAAGGTGTGATTGTTTCGTTCTCCGATGATTTAACTTCTCTCAAAATCGACGGATACACTGATAAAGTCAACGAGATTGTCTCCAAAGATATTTAAATCGCTAACAAGACAATGAACTTTGATTAGATAACCTTCACTACGAAAATATCAGATTCCAATAATTACGATCTAGCATATGACAATACATTCACTGAATTATCTTTTATTGGACTCAACAATCCAGTTTATCTGAATACTAACAACGATTTACAAACATAATTCAACAGAAATTATGGCTCAGGGCATGTTTACGTTGAAGAAAAATTTTCCTTTTCCTTTAATGAAGATACATTCTCTGATAAGGATAGATAGACATTAACTTACACTGCATATCTTGTAACTGATCCTAACAATAAAGTTTAAATCACTTCAGATGCTGGCAA
>Ga0302271_10001398_pt1 | contig 23160 bp, 13 predicted proteins | sample III_Bog_N1_1_FD_198767 | JGI IMG/M metagenome (GOLD analysis project Ga0302271, IMG submission 198767) | Peat permafrost microbial communities from Stordalen Mire near Abisko, Sweden - III_Bog_N1_1 | ecosystem: Environmental > Terrestrial > Soil > Wetlands > Peat | place: Sweden: Abisko... | reverse complement strand
ATATCTTTTTGTTTCTTAAGAAAAAAAGGTTTAAAAGATAAATTTATCAACTTTATTGACTCCTTCTCCCAAAAATAGTTGTCCTTAACAAATTAATTGTTGCAGGAATCAATAGAGGAGATGGGAGATTCAATACTGAAAATGGTTTCAGAAAAGGCAAATGTATTACTTAGTGTCAAACCTTGGGCAGCAAATCTAGAGGGGATTACTTAGTTTGGACTTGCATTTTTTTATTATTAAATGTAGTTTTGTACTTTTCGATAACAGTTGATTATTGAGCATTTAGGAAATGATAATGAGTGATTTTTAAGGTGAAAATGAAAACAAAGTAAAGTGAATAATGCAAACAAGAAACAAAACAAAAAAAACAAGAACAGTAATTTTATAACAAAATTTATTTTTTAAATATAATAAAAGTAATATCAATGCCTCCTAATGAACCTGTTGATTATTTTAACAAAAATCTAATGATCATTTGGGTAACTAAAGGCCTTGCAAAAGTTGGGATTAGTAAGACGCTAATTCCAATCATACAAATTATTTTGCGCATCACACTAGCATGGAAAAGTAGTTGTAAGTCTACGTGAGAACTCATAGGAATATTCTGGATGCCCCTGCATTCCGAGCATCCTTTAGTCTTTCGAAATCGCTATCTCGTTAGGAGTTGTCTATGAATAAGCCATTGTTTAGAAAATATCTTCAGGCAATTCATGAACATAATCTCCATGGCCTTTGTTGATATGCAGAGAACAAGTCTGCGAAGGAAGAATATCTTAGACGAATTTCTGCGAACTAAATGATTAATGGATCACTAATTTCTCATTCCCGATAACATGAAACTTAGGATCTTTCTTCCTTCCTTCTAATTGTTTAACTTGCCCTCCAAAAGTTTAGGCTAGAATTTAAAACCCAAAACAAATTCCAACGAATTTTAAATGTGGAAACGAAGAATGGGCGTGCCTAAGAAATGAACTGAGACTCTTCACCCAAGTTAAGTCTTCCCAAGCACCTGCATTGCTTCCAGGAATAATTATCGTTCCTGATCTATGCAATTATTCGTCTGATGGGAATTTTCCTAGAGCAACATTGTAAGTGTGCCAATGCTCAAATTTTTTCTTAAATATCCCTTTGTAGATCGCATTCACAGGGACGTATGCTCTCCCTGGGACAAATTTTTCTCGCCCCTCACCTTTGTTGATGAATTAAATGAATGTGTCATGCCTAGTTTCTTGTTTTTTCTTAAAAATCTAGATTTATTCCATTAAATAATCAACTCCACCATTTTTCACAATATCTCTATCAAGTGATCCTAGTTTTTCCATTTTCAATGTGAGTTCATCAGATCCACAGAGAGACACTTATCTTAAACTCTGTAGATTCTTCCATCCTTAGTCGCTGATGCCTATGACATAGGAAAACCATGATTCATCGTCTCTATTGTAGATTTCTTGTTCACACAGAAATTCTTGAAGTTCGTAATAGCAGGGATGCCTCCAAAGTTGAACCCAATCAGCATTGAGGTTATTTTAGAATTCTTTGTGCGTTGAAGAGAGGGAAGCAGCTTATTTTCCACCGATGAGCATCTATCCGCAGAGTTCGCAATGCAGTTCACATAAGAGAATTCTAGCTCCTGCGATAGTAGCCGCATTAGAGTCACTTTCTTCAATATCTCCATAGATCAGTCCTTCATTTATATCTTAAAATATCACATATTCTCGCTTAGTAGTTTTCGTTTTAGTGTCTCTAAAGAATATGAACTGCAATCGAGGTCTCCCTGTTTTTGTCATACTTTGATTTCGATCAGATCTATCAATCAAAAATCTTTAATTTCAAAAAAAATCTAATAAAAATATCATTGATCTCTTTGTTATTAAAAAAATTGAGGGGGCAAAAGTTCTCTGAATGTTCTTCGTTGTACTCGAAAGCGGATATTTCTTTATTATCTCACTGGAAAGATATTCTTTTTGGTGTGTGGTTTTAATTATTTTTTCTGGAGTTCTTCTATTTTTGTTATTATCTGAGCTCACAAAGTAGAATAGTTGATATTTGTTTAGACAGTTTAGGTTTTTATTACCTTTTAGTGTTTTTCCTTAAAAATTGGTATTAGAGATCATAAATAACTCGATTAGGGAATGATAATTGTTTCAGATTTTTATCCAATTAGAAGGATTCTCATTCAATAAGTTAGCAAGATTTATGTTTCATTATGAAGAAGAGAAAAATATTTTTAATAATGATAATCTTTGGAACAAATCTAGATCAAATTAAATGACAAGGTATATTCATTGTGCGTCAGAATCTATTTGAATTGCTACTATTTTGATGATTATGGATTACTTAATATGTCTAAATGTTATAATACCAACTATTTATGATATCAGTTCATAATAATGTCTTTGGATTATTTGCCAATAGAGTTCACTGAAATAGCGAGAAAAGATTGACTTCAAAATTAGAAATTTAATTGATTCAGTAAATTCGAAGGACTGCTTGAGAACAGTCAAAGAAAGAAGGGCTTGAACAAAATTCATATTTTGTTTAGTTGATGCGATTTTGATTGATTGATTTATTGATTCAGCAGTGCAAATTAGAACATAAAAATGTTTTTCAGGATGATTTGAGAATGAATTTTCATTTCTTTTTAATGAACTTTTGGATGTTTCTACAAACCAATTCTTCTTTAAAAACCAAAGAAAAAGATGAAAATAATAATGATAATCATTATTTGTACTTTAAACACTAATAAAGCTAATTTCTATTAATTACTTAATAATTTTGTTTTTAGAGAAAAAGAAATACTTAATTTGCCTATTTTGTAACACATTTGCAAACAAGATTGTATTGTTAATCAGATAAAAAGAGAAGTTATTCAAATTGAAATTTAAATTGATAAAGCGCACAATAGTATCATTGTTTTTTATCCAAATAATTTCCCAAAAAAATGCTCAAAAAAAGAAATATTCTAAATGAATACCCATCTTTCATGAACTTCAATTAAACCAGTCCTCCACTCCAGCAGTGTTATTGTGGTATTTTTTACAAACATTGCTTTTCCTTTTAACTGCTTTTTCGTTTGCTATTACTCTTTTGCTACCAGTAAGATCGGTTAGAAACTAAAAAAAATAAAAAAAAGAGTCTGAATAAACTGGAGAACACAACTAAATTATTTGTTCCTATGTTAGATCCCTTGGAGTGGGGAATAAAGTAAAAATCACAGATAAACCTAAGAAGAAAATTGAAGTGCTAGAAGAAATAAACAAACAAACACTCCATACGATGATGGAACGCTCTTCGATGGTCAACAATAATAGCAACAAATCATTGAAAAATAGTTTGCAATTCTCCATCATGCGACCTCCTTAACTTATGAATGAATATTAAGTGTTCACGTAAGGTCAGTAAGCCCAAGGAACCGACTCGAACTTGCCCTCACAACGAAAAATTTAACCTACGCTATCTGCAACATAAGGATCATTTGTGAAGCTATTGAAACTGTCACAAGCTTCAGAGAATTCAGATGGTTTCTTCGGGAATCAAAAAAAAACTAATTAGTAGGTTATCTAGTCAGTATCAATGTCTACGAAGCCATCAAACTTTCAATTTTTATAAAATCAATAGAATCAATAAACGCCCAAGTAGGTTCAGCAGAATTAGGGATATCTCCAGTAAATGTAGCCATAACACTAAAAATTTATATCATCTTTGCAGCAGCAGTAGCAGATTTAGCAGTAATTTTCATCCTAGCTTTCCATGCAATTACTCTAAATTGAGTAGCAAAAGTAAACTAAATCGGTGTAGAATGATAATATCACGAAACCAAACAACTTCTACTTCACTTCTTCGAAAAAAGGAAATCTAACCAAACAAAGACAACTAAACTAAAATGGAAATAAACTTGAATCGGAAGAACTTGTATTTTCAACTGGCAGAAAGGGATCCGAACCAATAGGGATAGGTAGTTCTTCTGCTGGAGGGTTAGAATCACCGAAATTTAGTTAAACCACATCAATGGCACTTTTTCAGTCTTCCAGACCCTCCATGGAGACACTGCTCATTGATAAAAAAAACAAATAGCTACTTTTGAATTCAACAATAGCGTCAAAAGCTAGAACTTTAGAGAGAAATGGTAACAACAACATTAACAACAATAATAGTAATGCAAACGCTGATAAACTATCTTAAGAGTAGTTAGCTGAAGTGCAAAAATTAAGAGACAGAGTCAAAGAACTTGAGAATGAAACCTAATAATAGGCGATAATGCTGAAGGAATCATAAGCTTACAATTCTCAACTGCTAACTCAAATTAACAAGATAACAAATGAAAATGAAGAATTCAATTAGAAAAACAGACTAAACAGTAATGATCACGATGATAGATTGAATTTGCATGTCCATGCTAAAAATCACTAAGATATGCAGCATTATCACACTCTTCAGCACATAAATGTCCACTCCGTTAATCCTGCTCAGTAAGGAGGAGGACTAACTAATGTTAGACTCAGCCCAAAACATAAACAGCCAATCATGATTTTGCCTAGGAAAAATTCCACGAAATTCATCAACGCTCTGTCGTAAAATAATTCGTTCAATAACTAGAATAACAATAATAATGCATTGAAGATACAGATCAAACCAGAATCTAACAACAACAGCAAGACATAAACACAGTAAATTCATCATATGGGAGGGGCTGCCGCAGTTAGATCTCGTAATAACGTACCTCCAAATAATAATAATAATAAATTCAATTAAATCCAAGCCAACAACGAAACAGCTACATCTCCTTATTCTCCAAATCGTGATTCAACGAATCTAAGTAAAGGATAGTAGTAATCATTAGTAGAACAAATGGTTTAGCCTTCGTATCTATCTTCGTAATTTATTTGTTAAGATAACGAAACTAACAATACAAATGCTGATATGCAGCTTCAAGGATAGAGTTCACTTATTCTTCCAGCAGCTGAGGTAAATTTGGATTTCTCAAAGTAATCCAGTAAGTAGTTTATGATAAATCAAGAGCTCTAAGTCATCCTCAAGAGAGTTCGTGCTGCTCTAGATAATAAAAAATTAATACCAAAACCTTTCAAGTCTATTTGATAGAAGAATTGTTGTAAAATATCACATTGTTATTCTTTATATTTTCTAAGATATTTTTATGTTTCTAACTTAGAAGTATTTTAGGTTGTGGATTAGCTAACCTTATTATGAATACGAGTTTAAGCCGAGACCTCAAATTAAATTAAATAAATATTTACTTGATGATAACGAAATAAATATTCAGATTTTTGCAATTGTAATTTTGACTTTTCATTCAGAACAAACTCCCAACCCTTCCCTCTTCCCTTTCTTTTTCTTCATCATTAAAACCAGTGCATGCTCCTTGAATTATTATCAAAAAAACCGAAGAAATTAAATAAATATCTATCTCTCTGTCGCCTAAAAAAGATTTATTTAGTTTGTTTGTAAATTCCAGAGTAGTAGTAGAAGAGAAAAAAAAGAAAAAGTGCAAACTGAAGCATAAATTTCTTAAGATAAGATTATATTTTTTCACTCACAACATCTTGTGTTTTAGTGAGAGATATCTTTTGTCAACTCAATGATCTCTGAAGGAGAATAAGAGAAGTAATAAACTGATTCTCATATTGATCAAGTGAGATTAGCATTTGATTTAGATTTCGACAGCGATGCTGATGATCTCTCAAAAAGCTAAGTCGTGAATTAAGTTGCGAATCGCCTTCAAAACAACTTCATTAATGAAAAATCTCTTCGGGATCGCATAGGATAATTTCCAGACATTACTCAGAATACTGTGATAGCAACAAATCCTGGGATGATCAGTTAGAAAAGCTTAAAGAATTATAAAAAAATCAGAAGTTCTTTAGAAATTAAAAGAATCAAATCCATTTCTTGGAGGGAATCAAGGGAAATATGTACTGCTGTTTCATTGGGTGATGGCAAAGATACCGATAGCGAGAGAGAACATGACGATGATGATAACGAAGAAGATGAGGATGATAAAGCTAAATAGTATTATATCTTGTAACTGAGGTATTAAATTCCATCGAAAAAAGGGTTTCTTTGTCTCAAAAAGAACTTGAATATTTTCTCTAGATTTAAGGTAACAAATTTGCTAACTAAAGCAGCAATTTTCTTTTGGTTTTCTTCGAAATCACATCAGTGAAGTGATGTCTTCTTTGAAAATGTACCAAAAATAGGCAAGATATTGTGTGCTAGAAGATTTGAGACTCAGCTATTATGTGAATGAAGATGATACTATCCCAGAAGGTTCGCTAAATTTAGAGACAATGCAATTCAAAATAGATGTAGAAAGAGATCCTTCTTCTAATAGTATCATTGAATTCACGTAAATAATCGACTTATTTTGTTATCTCTTTACTTCTCTCTCTTTTTCTTTATTTTATCTTCTGTAAATATTGTTTGTATTTTTCTAAAATCACTCAACAGAATGAAGCCAGTATCTATGATAAGGGCATTTCGATTTAGATGTTCCCTAGATAGTGATCATGAAGGATTAGAGAGCTGGCTTTAGCTCATACAACTCCACATTGACAAAGCTGGAGATACACCCGAACTCTACCAGAACAATAATCGCATCCAACACAATTATTGGCTTGTATTGTTTTAAAGCAATATTTATTTGGATTTTATGCTTATTGTTATTATTATTATTTTCCAGTAAAACATGATAACAATGAAGCAGTTTGAGAGCGAATGCGATACAGGAGATCTGATTCTCTTCAAGAATAGAGGGTTTAGATGTACACTCTAACGAACCTTCACAATCAGCGAATATGGTACACAAATAGTTTGCAAGACAATATTTTTGTTTTAAAATAAAGTAGAAACCATGTAATAAGTTATTACTTATTATGATTAAAATAGATCACGTTGCTATGGTTGTAAAACAAGATGATGGAGGTATTTTGCTATTTGAGTCTTCTTCTAAAAAAGGAGTTAACTTGATACCATTTAAAGCAATAATCTCCCCTGAAAATGAGTATTCTCATAATCTTACCAAGTAAAATAATTGAAAATTCTAGTTTTTTCTCATACATTATCAATCAAAAAGCATCATGAGTTCATAGCTAAACACTCCCTGAATATCCTTATTTTTGAAATATTTCTTTAGGGTATCCTTTCGTAAGTTGATCTGGGAAAAAACTGATGTTTAAATGAAGTAAATGTCTAATTTCATCATGAATTGTCTAGGTTCACCATTTCAGCTTAATTTAATAACTATCCTTCATAATCAGCCAGATAGTTCTTCGTATTTCTGCTCTTAACTTATTGCAGCTTGCTATTAGCATTGCTCCATACTTTCTAAAGCTATTTCTTCTTAACACCATTTCCCAGGTACATATTTAGTTTTTGTTGTCTAAAACATTATTGTACATTCTTTTTTTGATTTTAAAACTAAAACAACAATCAAACTAGTTCATTTCTCATCGAAAAAGACCCTCCAATTCTTAAACAACGCTTATCTTTCTCAAGAGTTTCAAGTGCTGATTCCATAACAGCATCAGTCTGGAGTATGAAAGAGTTCTCTCTCACACACACACAAACAAATTCTAATTTAGTATTGTATTTATCTTCGTATTTTTAAAAGTTTCTATCTCTCTGTATTGTAAGGTTATGTAATAATGATACCTTTTTGCTTAAATCTCTTATTTGCTTGAAAATCACTAGATTTTAATTAATCGAGTTTTGAGTATTTTACCTCCTATGTGACCAGGGATTCAAAACTATCCTTTAGATCGAGTCGAAAAATGTGTCTCAGCTTAGATAGCATGATAAAATTAATATTATTGCTAGTTTTTCATCAGAAATTACAGAATATTTTAAAATAAAGTCTGCAAAAATCTGCAAACTGGTTTTATGTTTGGCAGAAGAAAAAAAATGAATGCCTTTCTCTTTTTGTTTTTGTTTGCAAATAAATTAAAAAAAAATAAGGATTTTTATAAAATAATTATGAAAGAAAAAACAAACTTTACTTGTGTTGTATTTCTTCTAGTTATTAATCTCTTATGGAACGAAATTAAACATCAAAAAGAAGGATTTAGAAGAAATAGAAAAGCCAAACTGAGATGACGAAACCTATCCTTTTATAAACACTTTGATACTTTTAATCAAAAAACGATATCTTTTGTAATCCGCAATCCTGGAATAGTAACAATAATATGATGGAGATTTAATAATTAAATTGGTGTTTTATTATCTCATATTTTCTAAAGATAAATTTAATTCGAATGCTTTTTATAAAGACCCCTCTTTTAAACATTTGTCTGCTTTAAACCTGCTGCCTTATGAAATTATAAATCAACTATTTTAATCTCTAAACATACAATTTTATGGTAAGGATTTCCAGTTATTTTGAAACATTAAGTTAAACCCTCCAAAATGTGTAAGAATCCATTAAATCATACTTCAATCAGCAGAAACAGACGAAAGTAGATAATTATCAGGAATAACTCATCATTTGATTTAGAGTTTATGTTTATGCTTTATTACTTGATAAATACAGTCATCCTATGTGTCTATTATGTTTCTTTACACAAACCTTACATGTATCGTCTTGTCAAAGCTACCAAAACATCCTAAACCAAGCGATATCCATTTTTCAAAATTATTATAATAAAACTTAATTTATCTTGAGGAGTGGTTCACACAAATTGAATCTTATTTATTTATTTATTTATTCGAGGTAGAGTGAGAATTAGAAATGATAGAAGGATTTATTAATTGGAAGCCAATAAGGTCGAAAATGAATCCCTTTAATGATTGATTCTTGTTATTTCGGAAAGGAAGAGAAAACTAGTAGAAGAAAGAAAAAGGAAGGAAATTGATTAAATTTGGACTTTTCTCAATTATTTAAAACAATAAATCAAAAGTTCAATGAGGAATGGAGCTTTATTCTTGGGTTTTTTTTATGTTCACTAAAATAATATTGATATTTTTCGAGAATACAACTGAAAGATAGGTGTTTAATAGGGAAATATAAAGGGGAAAATATCATGGAGGGATAAAAACGCTTCAGTGAAATGTTTAAAAATATGTCTTTGGGATATATTTTAGGTTGATTTTGTTTATTTTCTTGTTAAATTGAATGAAATCATTTATTTCTTTGAATTCATTGTGTCTTACGGGTTACAGTGTTCTCTCGAAATATCAGGTGAATTTTCTTGAGATTTCAGTTTCATTGATTTTTAATTAAGAAACTGGGTTTTAATTAAGAAACAGGGTTTCAGTAGAAACTAAGCGAACACAAATTAATCAAAAACAGATTATTCTCAGTATCTTCAAGTACTTTAACCTATTTTTGTCGAAGAAATTGAAGACTATTTTCAAATGGATTCTCAGGGATAAGTAGCAGCGCCTCCTCCTGAAGAACATAAGGAGAAGCCAGAAAAAAAGAAGCGCATCAAAAAGGAGAAAAAAGATAATGCTCTAGCAGTTGCACGAAAACCAAATAGATTTCTAATTTAAAATGACGCGGACAAAGCAGCATCAGCTTTGAGAGAGAGGATAGGAGAGTTGCAAATACCCGATAGTCTCCGATTGTTTTTCATGCGGGAATTAAAGCAAACAGTGCCGATTATCAAGGAAATACTGCCTGAACATAAATTCCTGTTGTTCGGTGAGATTCCATTAGATATGGACTTTTTTATCAACAAGATGAAGGTTAAGAAGTTAAGCAGCACGAGTGGTGGAATCTTAGATAAATTTCGAGTTGTACGTAGAACAATTCGACATAAGAATCGTATTGAATTTGATTTGGATGGATCGTAAGCAGCATTAACTGACTTTCAATACATCATTGAAGCATTACGATCAATAAACAACCCGTTAGCTCATGATTTCGCTTCGCAGCTTTAAAACTATTAAGATGTTGTGAGACGGATTCTAGCTAGGAATGCTTATTACCGCAAGTAACTTTAAGACAACAAATTAGACATGGAAGGTAGATTAGCTGAATCGTTGAAAAAAGCTGAGGAAATTCTCGAAACTTTAAATCCAACTGAAGAAATATTCATTTATAACATAATCAGCAAACAATTTAATGGGATGGTGACCATGAAGAAAGGGTTCTCCCGTGGGCTGATAAATAACCTTGGAGTGAGCGATGACGAATTTGAAAATGTAGTGAAGGAGAATAAATTACACTCAGCGATGATGGAGCAAGTCAATCATGCGAGTGTAATCTATTCACAAGAGAAAATGTAGTAGAATCCATACATTCGATTACGAGCTCATGAGGTAATCAAGCAGATTCATCCGGATATCGCACAGCATCACTCACATTAATTTTAAAATATTCTCAAAAATCTACTCAAAGAAGCACTTAGTAAACAGAACATTGTGGAAGATTTTCTCTCACGCGAGCAGGGACCAGAGAATAGTTGTTTAAATTAAAATGGAGATTAATCCTAAGCATAAAATTACCCTTTTAGTTTTGAGCTAAATAACTAGGAATTCATCCCCAATCCGCTTCCTTCCTTCACATAATATCAGAAATTTATTAAAAACATCAACTTACACCCTATGAAATATCGATTTCCGCTGCATAAATAGATCGAATTATTCTAAAATATCACATAAGTTCTTACAAAGAAGCAAACGTAGCAAGTAATTAGCCTATCCGACACGAATAATCTGAACAGTTTAAACCTTCCTAGTTTAAATATTCCTTCTTAAAACGGAAACAATAATTTTGAGAGCAACATTACAAATAATCAAAATAATTACAGTAACGAGAGAAACAATAATTCTGTAATTCCAAGTAATGATCTGAATAACCCATAAATGGAAATAGAAAATCAAAAAGCTTCTGGAAGCATCTAGAATCAATCACAAAATCAGAATAATCAATAAACAAATAATACATAAAAATAACTTTAATGTAGTGATTTTCAGAATTAAATCATCTAGACAGAAGACAAATAATCTGTAGTTCCTGGGAGTATCCCCTTACTCCCTGGGAGACAGAGTTTTGACATCACTGAATTCCGCAAGAAACAAGATTAAAAACCACCTTGTGATAATGGTGAAGAAGAAATCGAGAAACTAGGGTAATTTCTTTATGAAGAAACATAATCTAACCCCAATGACTTAGCTGTGTCTGCTCTATTTGAGGAGTTTCATAATTTCTCCCAAGCACTGAGAAGCTAAAAAACCATGGATCAGTCTCCCTAAGAAGTTGAAGAAATTGAATCTTAAGTTTCAATATTTTAAGAAGAACCTTCTTAGCATCCATTGTTTTACGATGAATAATCATTTCACAAGACTAACTCTCAGCTATTACACTCTTCTGCTGTTAGTGCATCTTCTAAAGAACGCCTAGAAGCTATTTTACCTACGATTCTCGACAATTCCAAAGGGGAATAACCTTAAAAATAAAATGGAATTTATTTTCATTCTCATCAACATTTCCACGAAACAGAACATTCTTAATGGCTCTGCAATTCTCTACAGTGTCTCACTTCAGACAGTAATCACAGGAATAACATTGAGAATCATCACAGTATTTATGATATGGATTCTTCGACTAGTCCACCTTTAGACTCTCAGTAGAATAAAATCAAAGATTTTTACGAGTAACTCTTGTAGTATATTGGAAATGACGATGCAGAAGATGGATTGTTTCCATTTCCACACATAAATTCAACTTTCAAAGCTGATATAATCAAAGAATATGAACAAATTAGGTCTTTATTAGATGACAATTATTTCATGAATCCAGAAGAATTCGATAAATTTATTAAATAGATTTTCTCTGAGCCAAGAATAAAAAAAAAATAATATCTCAAGCATCTCATGAAAATACCAGATTATGAGGACTATTCTTAGAAGGAGAAGAAAAAGAAACAGCAGAGATTACTAAGAAAAAAATAGGATATTAATTTATCCTCGTTTCTTTCAAATCCTACTGAAAATGTTCCACTTTAATCACAGAATCCTGTGTCCAATCTACATGCTAATAATGCTGTATATGCGGGTAATAACAATAACAGTAATGGTATCGCTATGAATGGGAACAATAATAATAATTTTATAAATCAATCTCCTTCTCAAATCAATCAAATAAATTAAAATTAATTAGGAATAAATTAACCATAAAACAATTATTTACAATCCCAATATTAATCGAATGTAATTAAGAATAACAGCAATGGGGGAACTTCTTTTGATTCTTGTAGCATCCAGCAAGGCTCAAATATGCAAGAAAATACATAGCAATATCAATATCAAAAACAATAATCTCCAAGATAACCTTTTTACTCAACCCCACAGCAACAGTAACAATTTCAATAATATTAACAAACTATGCAAAATCAATAGATTTAACAATAATAGCAGTTATAATCATAAGATAATAGCTTCATTCAACCTAATCCTGCTGATTACTGGGTGAATTAAGCATCTAAATCGAGCAACAAGGAAAATCCTTCTCTTGAACAATAATCTATGATTGCAGAAAACGCTTCTTAGATATCTTAAGAAGGATATTAATTATATTAAAGGGAGAAATAGATGCTCCCGTTGATCTCACAAAATATATCTAACCCTTAGCAATAATAGTGCACTTAGCTTGACACAAGTGATGATAACAGCTTTTCTAGCTCCAATAGTCAGAGAATATGCCACAATCACCTGCATTCTCATCCTATTCCAGATCCAAGATCCTTAGTGCAATATGTTCGGGATTATTTTAAAGCTGATTCCTATTTAGATTAAGCTTCGTTACTAGAGAGCATTCGAATGACCCTCTAGGAAATCATCCATAGAGGAATTCTGAATAGAAGAATTGGTGAATTTTTATCATAAAAGGGTAATTTCAACAAAGCAACGGAAGCCATTAGTTAAATTATCACTAATAAAGAGATCATGGGCAATACAATGAACAACAATACAAATAATAAGGACTCCATTTTTTTCCCTTCTTAAACTCAAAATTAGAAAAACTTCAAGAAAACAAAAAATCATCAGCGATAAGATCAAATTATCAAGAAAGTTTATGAATTAAATACCAACGTCTCACAAGACGATGAGATAAATATCAATGAATATCTTGAAGTTTACTACATAGGCAAGACTAAAGTTTGGAAAGATTTCTCCAAGGATTTCATTTTGAATAACTCCTTCAGAGACATCCAACAGGAACTCTCTAAATTATCTTAAAATGAATTCCTTTAAAAATATTATCCATAGAATGTATTGGCTGTTTAAGATGAAATCAAAAAGTAGGATATTATTGATGTATCACAGAATAGCCGCCCTCGTAATTCTGAGAAAAATATCGGCAGCAAAGATGACGAAAAGGGTCAGGAATTATCAGCGAATTGGGGAAATATTTCAGAAGAAAAACCTGATATTAAGAAAGTTGATATGAATCAGCTCTAGAATATTATAAAGTAGTTCAAAATGGGCCCTCCACATCCCTTCAAGATACTGCTAGGATTGAAGAAATCTCTGCAGAAAATTCTACATCACGTGCCACATTACTTGATCTCCTAGCCGTTCATCAAAAATGCCTTGAAAATGATCGTATTCTTCCTGCAAGGAGATGCTGATAACTACATCAAATGCAGGAAAAGAATTCCATTAGAAGCAATTGAAGCCATGGAAAAACACGTAATGAAAAAATTATGCTAGATTCCTATTATCTGAAGAGCAGATACTACTGTTCATTGTTATTTATCTAGGATTTTAAGTTGAATCTTTTGTTGTTAATATTTTTATATTTTATATGTGATTTTACTGCTTTTTCAACTTTTACGGTGATATGTGCGAAATCCATTCATATTAATCTTTGGGTGTAATTGTTATGTAATTAAAAGCAATAAATTACTATTGGGATTGGATACTTTATGGATGATCAGCCAATGTTCTTGGAAGGGATGGGTTTGTTTGAGTGGTGCTAAGGTGCTAAAGATAATCAAAAAGAAGATTAAAAGAAATCTCGAAATAATAAACTCTGCTGACTGCTATGTGTTCTGCCTTCAAAGATATAGAAGAAGAATAGGTTAGTCTTTCTGAACAGAGCACTAAATCAGGAGTATCTCAGCTTATTGCAGTTCCAATCACGAGGATCTCTTTGGATTCTCCTAGGACACAGATAGTTAAAATATTCACTGACATTCGCAAAGAAATTCATAAGAAAAAAGAGGATTACAAAGGATCTGCGTTGGCTAAGTCTACTCGAAGAACTCGTCGGAAGAGACTCTGCTGGTTTGATGTGAAACCAGCGGAAATATTCAGACCGATTAAAGAAAATATTTTCTTTAGATTGAGTGGTGATATTCACATCTATGTTTAGAAAGTGGATGAAGATCAATTCCCTTAGTATCGAGCGATCACTGAAGTTGAGGATAATGGATGGTTTCTGAATTTGTAGTGTTTCTCAGGAGAATGCTTAATAGATTTCTAGTTTGTGATCTATCTGCTAGAAAAATCACAATGTCAATAGAAATATAATGTCGCACAATATCTCAAAGGTTTTCAAATCGTATCTTACTCTATTAAAGCAAAGATAGACGATCTTAAAAATGAATACAAAGACTACTAGGAAGAATATGAAAATACTATCGTAGCAAGAGATAAATTTAAGAAATAAATCATGAAAAATTATATTCAGAATTCTCTAAAAAGCGATGAATTCTTTTTTATAAGGGAGTAAAGTACAAATTTTAGGTTCCATTAACTTAGCGCAAAGTAAATGTTTGCGAGTAAATCTATGTTTGCTTTGATTGGCTTGGAAGAAGATTAGATTGCTACACATCTGCTGCATTAAGGATTCGGAAATTAAACACTTGTAAGTGACAGAGATGGTTTTTTTCTAGCTATAATGGAAGCTTACAGAGCTAACTCAAATGAGTTTATTAGATGCAAAGATTTTAAAATCATTACACTGGATGGGATTCACATTCATTGTGATGCATTGTTGCTACCAATTTTCTTTGAATTTCCATCTGATTTACATTTTAAGCGATCGAGTGTATTTCCAAATGATTTTGAGAGCTTTATTGTTTTAAAGTATGATATTACGATCGAACATATTAATTTAGTCCTAAAACATAGAAACCAAATGGCACTTGCAGATAAAGACGAGAGGAATGAAGATTTTGAAGATCAAATTGTCAAGAAATTGAATACTACTCTTGATTATTCGTTTTTAGCATCACTTTTCAAAGATGCTTTTTATCCCAATGAAGGAGAAGAAGGAAAATGATTAGGATTGGTAGTAAAATTACTACGTTCTTGTTGTATTGTATTTGTAAATGGCGTGTTTTTAATCAGATTTTTTGGGGAACAAATTTGATAATTATCTGAATTTTAATAAGATTCGGAGTAATTCATAATTGTAACTTTTAAGATTGATGTAATTATAATCATAAGTAGGAGAATCATACTTGAGATCTGCATTAATCTGAACTTTTAATATCTTTTAGGTCATTATTATGTAAAAATAATTCAAGCTTCGTCAAACGAGAATTCTAATATTTTCTATTAAAATGAGCCTTTCAAAAAACAATTTATTTCCATTAATCTTCTTGAATGAGCAAACCTATCCTATAGGTTATAGTGATTTCATAGTTTTAAATAGAAATTGATTTTTAGATAAACTTAATTTTATACATTAAATCATTCCAAATGAGCGAAAATAATCAAGATGATCAAACAGAGAATCAGGAAAAATAAATAAATGAAAGTGATCTACAAGTCGCGATCGTGAAAAAAGGAATTCTAAAAAATAAGAAATAGCAAGGATTTAACTGGAAGAAGATTAACCCTCTCAATAGTCTCGAATCATCTTCATAACTGCCGTCATCTGGAGTGTCAAATCCTTCAGAATCATAAACGAATTAGGAATTCCAAAATTTAAGAAAATGTTACTTCAGTATCGAACGCCCTATTCATTTACAGTATTCCTATGTGTTCTCAGGGTTTATTATTATAGAAATGGATGAAACTTCCCCTCTAAGTATTCTAACCGTTGAATAAATCGAAAAAAGAGATGGATTCTACTCTGCACTGCCATATTTCCAGAGAATCTCCACTGAGTTTGATTTAGTCATACACTTACTCGAGCGCATGCAAAATCTGCAACTCCATGAATTTGCAACAATGCTTAGGAAGTATAGAGTAATAGTCTAAGATCAAACGCATTTACTCAAAGCAATCGAAGCGGAATTCATCGATGAGCCTCAAAAATTGATTTAGCTCCAAGTAGATAGAACACAATTCCGAAACAAAGAACTCAATTCAGTAATATCGAACAGACTCTTAAATGAATCATAATATTTCTTGTGCTGTGACATGGGCATCCACTTTGAATTTGAGAACTTCACATGTCCATCGTCTATCAAAATGAGCAGCAGTTTATTTCCGATTCTTGGAATAAACGAAGAATTAGTGAATTCCTTTTTGCTCCGAAAAAATATCTTTCTTTTTCTTTTTCCATTACACTCTCGAAGGACGCTCTCGATTGCATTTTTGAAACTTTACTCCAATGAAGATCCATAGGAATCAGTGATCTTAAAGGATTTTGAGATTCGGACAATTGATTAAATATTAATTGTCTGCGATGCTACGATATCTCGTTTAGAAGTGGAATTCCCAGAGAATCTTACGTTTCCGAACTTCAAGAAGTTTCCAATAGGCCTTGAGAGCATGTTTATTGTCTAACTGCCTCTGAATGAAAACCATTTAAATCTAATTAATACAATGAGAGCACAAAAGTAAACCTGCAAGGCTATTATATCCGACGATTTTGAATATTCCGTTTTTTCTCAAATGTTTGTGGAAAAATTCTACCCTGAGAGATTACCCTAGCAGCTTAAATCTATCTAATAAGAACCAAAAGAAGATAAAGATTTAGATAAAAGATGTAAATTCAAAGCAATTGCCTAAGATCCATCTTAAATTTGAAACATGAAAGAGACAAATTAAATGAAAAAATCAGCTATTTCTATTAGATTATTACTACTATTTATCATCAAAGCAGTGGAATACTATAAAACAGCATCCTTAAATAGATTTATCCTTTATTACTTCCTTTCAGAACCTTTTTCTAAAATTAACAAATAAAACTTATTCCTTTGGTCTTTAAGAGAAGAGAGAGAGATGCTTAGAGCAATGCCTACTTTGTCTCTTTTGAGAACTAATTCCTTTTTCAATTTCTTTGTTTTTTTTTATCTGTTGCTAAATAAAATTATATTCTTGTAAAATATTTGTTTAAACCATAAGACAATCAAAACATTCCAATATTAGAATCAGTTTTTTAGTCAAATTATAGCAAGACAATTGTTAGAAAAGCATGAAGATTTATCTGTGAGCCCTTTTGTGAATTCATGCATGAAACAAAGATCAATAAGGAAATATGCTTTTTTGAGGAAAAGTTAGTGAGATATTTGGATTTTCTAATTACTATTATGCTTAAATAGCATTTACTCTCAGTTCAGATTTCTTAGTGTAGTGGTTATCACGTCAGTCTAACACACTGAAGGTCCCGAGATCAATCCTCGGAGAAATCATTTTTTTTATTAATTTTTAATAACTGCTTTGAAAAAAAGGATCAAGAGTATTTTTTAAATCTAGCCTTAACATAATCATAGATATTGCTAGAAATCTAATTTGAAACTGCTGAGGAAGATAATAATAAATGAAATTCTTTTAAATAATTGAAAATAGAATTATTATTCAACAATCTTCTTTTTCCATTGATAATCAATAGTTTTTCCTTTAAAAAGTGATTAAGGTGTCAAATGTTTCAAAATCAAACTTGCTTGCTACTATGAAACACTCAAGTATTAAAAATAAGACTAACAAAAATGAAGGTAAAATCAAAATTAGAGATCATTTTTGGAACATCACAAAGAAAAATGGAAAAAAAATTATGAACAAAAAGAAAATTAGAAGAAACAAGCTACTAAAACATTGAGATTTGTCTAAATTTCAGGCAGCACTCTTTTTTCAGTAAAAACAAAAAGTAAAAATTGAGAGAAAGAAGGTCCCAAGCTATTTTTGAAATAAAAGCAACGTAGAACGAAAAAAAAATCCTAACAACTACCTACCCAGCTCTTTTTTTTTCGTTTTGAATACTAAAATTATTAAAACTTTCTACATTATTTTGGGATTCTCTGTGCAACAGGATTCAGTTAAATAATGTCATCTTGCAACAGCAGTAGCATGATATCTGCTGCGAATCATGGAAATTGCCCTACACTGACAGCCTAGCAATCACAGGCAGCAAGGGATCTCATATTAGTTGAAGATGAAATTAAAAATACAGTTTCCCTGCTCAAAAAACTGAAAGTTAATAAAAATGATACATGGATTCAAGAACATATTAGTTTGGCAGGATCGCAAGCGCCTTCTGCAAATCGTAAGCAAAGATATCGCTTGAAGAAAGAGAAACACGCTAGGGTGATTTTGTTGGGAGGAAACTGATTGATGCTAAATATTAAATTGAGCTAATGATTGGCTGTTTGATAGTATATCCTAAATTCAACAAGGGAATAAACTATTATCAGGAATTTTGGAGAACTTATTTGATGAACGAGATGATGATATCGAAAATCAAGGAGTTTTCATCAGAGAACAAGCTTCTCGATGTTAAAATAGTAGAGTTAGAGGTAAGTTGAGGGGGAGGATAATGTGCATTTTTGGCAGATTTTGAACATTAAATAAAGAGATAGCTGTTAATATATCTTTTGTTGGGAAATCAGTAACTGCACAGGGAATATTAGAAGCTCATTTCGATGAAAAACAAGAAAAAAAATAGACGCACTGCTGATGAAATTCAAAAGAGTCACATATGTCCATATGTTGAATGTCAGAAGCTTTATGGATCAGAAGTATCTCTAAATTTGCACATCAAACTGAAACACAACGGAGGAAACAAGACAGAAAGAGAAAGGCTAGCGGTAAGAGAAAATAAGTTTGAAGATAACATAAAGGAGTTAAAACAGCAATAAATAGGGGGAGGGGGAAGAGAGAGAGGAATTGACTAGAAAACTACACAATTTCAAACAATCATACTGAAAAAATACTAAATTTGTTTGTGAATTTGTAAACTAGAGGTCAATATGCATGGCTTAGGAAGCAGGCGAAATAGTATCACCAGAGTTATGTTTAAATTTTCCTCCAGGATATCTAGATGTAAGGATAAAGATTGCTTGTTGAAGGTGTTAATTATTGAAATATCTTTAATCTTTTGAAAAGCAATTCAAATCTCAATTCAACAAAGAGAAGGAGAGATATTTGAAAATGGAATCAGGTGATCTAACTGAAATGGGAATGATCGAACAAAAACAAGAAGAAAGAGGAGAAGGAGAAGTTCGTTATGAAGACGATGACGAAAACAATGAAGATGATAACGAGAGAGATGAAATTAACTCCTAGAATTCACCATCATAAGTACCTGAATCTTCGAGAAGAAATATTTCAAGCAACAACGAAAATGGCTGGGAAGAGAAACGAGTTGCGAAGAAAAGAGGATCAGCTAATCATTCAAAAAATAATAAATTAGCCACATCTAAAAACGCAGGATAACAAAAAAATATTGGAAAATAGGAGAGTACAAAAGGTAAAAATATCGATAATAACAATTCTCTCTCTTCAACTCCTCTAAAGAACTCTGCTTCTTGAAATTGCAACCCTTTTTATCTATCTTCTTTTAATTCATTCATACCCACGCAACAATTCACAATTCAGGAAGAAGAAAATGGAGAAAAAGACTCATTTTCTCTTTTCTTTTTATCCTGTTATTCTTGTTATTATTATAATATATTTTTGCTAATGTATTAACTTCCGTATGGAGGTTTAAAAACCATTGAATTCAGAACGATATCATTTACAATCATTGATTTACTGAATTATTAAAAAATATTTTGTTTGATTTGATGTTAATCTTGGGAAGGTTAAAGGAAATTTTGAAAAGAAGCTCATCTAAAGCAAAGATTTTCGTGAAATTAGAATCTAGCACACTGGTTTTTTGGAGATTATGAGCAGCGATTGTGCAACTGAAATGAAGTTTAGTTAACGAGACTAAAAGGAATCCAGTCAGAAGATCGCAGAAAAAGCTTATTAAGCTATTGTTGATGTTACTCCTTAGGTAACAAATAAAAGAGAGAAGAGAGCAAAGAAGGGAATTGATATTTTTAAAATATTTAGGTGATTGTTGAGAGTATTAATATCTAAAAAATGAATATTTATGCGTTTCAAATTAAACAAACCTAAATTGTTTGAAGTTGGAAGCAAACATTAGACTAGAGCGAAGGCAGATATTCGAGAGTGAATTGATAAACCGAAGAAATGAACTCGAATAAGAAGTAAGGAGGGAATGTCAAAAAGATATCGAAGCTAGAGTTGAAAGAATGCAAAAAGAAACAATTGAAGAGTTTGCCAGGAGAAAAAAGACCATGGAGGAAAAAGAAAGAATGATATAATCTCGAAAGCGAGAATTAGGAATTCTATTTGAAAATGAGATGCGTTTGAAATATCAAGACAGCAATAATAAAGAGAAATAGAAAATCGTAGACAATGTAACTAAACGAATCGAGAGAGATAAACTTAGAAAAGATGTAGAGACAGAGTTAGAAACTGAGATTAAATCCTCAATTGAGAATGATTCAGCTAGGGAAATCAGTAAAAAGGAGAAGATAATGAAATTGAATTACAAAAAGAAATGGGAAATTGAACGAGAGTAAGTCATCAATTAAGTTAAGATCTAAGCAGATTAGCTGCTGAAGGTTGAGTTAGAAGCGATTGAGTTAAGTAGGCAAGCTGTTAAGGAAGGCATAAATTAAAAGCATATGACGATTTCAGACTTAACGAGCAATAAAAAATAGTAGAATTCCCTTTTACTTGCATCGTAATAGCACTTTCATAATTTAATTTCATCTTTGCAATAGTAGCTGCTTGCTCTTAACAAAACAAAGAGCGAACTAATTGCTTCGACTGCTGATATTATGTCACCGCAAATTTAATCTAAAGGCAGTTAAAATTCTTAGATTTAAAGCAATAATTCCCCTAAAATGAACTCGCAATCAAACAGAATAACCTCACCATCGAATAGGTCAGTGTCTCCGTAGAACTAGCAGCTCTAATAGTAGTAAATTGAATCAGCTTATCTAAGTGAAGATCTACATACTATTGTTGATGATCCGTAAGTCTATCAGTTATCCTAAAAATCAGAGAATACTAGAATGAGTTAAGATAATAATAATTATGAGGATAATCAAGTGGGAAGCTCTTTCAGATAGGGTAAAGATAATAATGATGAAGAAGAAAGGAAAATTACATTTAATAATGATAGTGCTGAAGAGGGAAATTTCACTAATCAGAACATTAACAACAATAATGATATAAACACAGAAGAAAGTGAGCGCTCCAAATCACTTAGATTCGCTACTGAGCGGTCTCAATAACCGTCCATAGGTAAGAGAAATAGAGAGAGATGTTTAAAATTCTTCAAGTGTTTAAAAATAAAAACACCATTGATTTGTAGGGACAGAAACAAAAGAGAGAATAACAAATTTGCTTGGGGAAATTCAAGAGAAATACACCACATAGTTGAGTGATCAAGTTAAAGAGTTTCTTCTTTCTGCTGATAAGCTCTCTTCATTATGTACAAAAACACATCTTATTTCCTGATATTTTGTTAAAATGAGAGAGAGAGAGGGAGATTGATTTATTAAATAAATGACATTTATTTGTTGGAATTTAGAAAATAAGAAAGGATCGCAAGAAGGTAATGACAGATCAGGTCTTGAAAACAAATAAACACTCAAAACTTACAAGCCATGTAAAATATATTTCACTGTCTGAAAGATACTTTTCAACTAACTAAAATCTCTATTTTTGCTCTTTTTAGCTTTTCCACAAAGTTAAACAATTTCATAAGAATCTAAAGATACAGAGAGAAATGACCCTAATTCATCTTTATCACCTTCTTCTGTTGATTCTTCTTTTTCTTCGAAGACTTCTTCTGCCAGCGATTCATCACAGAGAAATACGAAATCGCGACATAATAATAATAAAAAGTTTGTTTCTTAGTAAGCTCAAGATAGATAAAAATAAGTAAATAAAGGTAATAAAAGGGTATTTGAGGAATATGGGTAGCAATCAAAATCATCAACGGACAATTATGATAAGACGAGTTAGAATAGTGATGAAGAAAATTATGATTAAGAAGGATTGCTGTTAGATGAAGATAATGAATTGAATTCAAGTTCGAGCACTGTTTAGCTTCAGAAAGAACTTAGAAAGTAAGAGAAAGTCAAATCTACTGAAATCTCAACTGAACAGGAGCTGATAAATTACCTTCTGCATGAGAGAGCCTTCCCCAGTAGTCGATAGTATTAATTGCTCTGGAAAATGAGAGCGAAAGACAGCGAAGAGGACAAGAAAATTAAAAGTCTTAAATTAACCATCGAGCGGATCCTCGAAGAAGATCGTGAGAACCATATATTCTTCAAGCACAGGCATCGGATATTCGACTAGAATTTATCTTAGAATTTTCATAAATTCTCCGATCAAAATCGCACTGAAGAAGAGAATTCTGAGAAACTTTTGCTGATTTAAGGGAAATTAGCACTCCTTTACATGCATTGGAATGCATGCGATACTTCTTTCAAAGATAGATTGTAGACTTTAAATTCATTCTCCACGCTGACTTGCATTCCTGAAAAGTTAGGAAAAGCTGTTACTGATGCTGTGGAGATCATGGAAATAGTTAAAAATAACACAATATTTGTGAAAGCTGGTTAATAATTATAGGAGCGAATGCGTATTTATGAATAATTGAAATCGGAGTTTTGCATCGATAATTATCGTAAAATGAAGGAAGACTTGAAAGTAGTGCAAGAGCAGATTGCAATGCTGCATAAGGAATATTAATTAACAGACAAAAAAGGAAAGAGCACAGCTCATTCGAGGCTCTCAAGGACAAAAGTTAACCCCAAACAACTCTTTTGGAAAAATATTAAAATCGAAGATGTAAGAAAAATAAAATAATTTTTGCGAATTGAAAATGAATTTAATCTTTTTTGTTTAGATTATTAAGGTGGATAAGTGGGAAGAGCAGAAGTTGCAGTAATGTATCATTAAATTGAAATTTCAAGGATACAAGTGAACTTC
>Ga0302271_10001397_pt1 | contig 23167 bp, 11 predicted proteins | sample III_Bog_N1_1_FD_198767 | JGI IMG/M metagenome (GOLD analysis project Ga0302271, IMG submission 198767) | Peat permafrost microbial communities from Stordalen Mire near Abisko, Sweden - III_Bog_N1_1 | ecosystem: Environmental > Terrestrial > Soil > Wetlands > Peat | place: Sweden: Abisko... | reverse complement strand
GATTTAGTTGCAGACTAAGAATGGACCTAAAAAATTTTCATTTGACTCCTGCTTGAATTTCTGTAACAAAAAATTGCTTTTCTTGAATCAAATTGGTTCATAATTGGTTAATTCTTGCAGAGTCAACACAGTGCGAGATATTTGAGGACACAAAGCGACTGATTTAAAGCGCAGTCGATGGGTATAATGTGTGTATTTTCGCGTATGGACAAACAGGAAGTGGCAAAACTTACACAATGCAGGGAAAACAAGACGAACCTGGAATTGTACCTAGATCGATCACAGAGCTGTTTAATCTACTTAAGCCGATCTAAAAGAGTTGTAGAGTAACTGTGTCAACATATATTATAGAATTATATTAAGATACAATCGTTGACTTACTGAATCCGCAGCCGAGAGAACTTTAAAACAAAAAATTAGAGATCAAAGAAGATCAAATCACTGGAAATACTTACATCGCTAATGTCAATGTAAACAAAGAGGATTTTCTAAGAAATATCCATTTTTCAAACTTAAAATAAATAATAATCTTCCTAATTGTTTCAACTTAGATTGATTAAGTCGGAACTAAGGAAGACTTAGAGCAGCTAGTTAACAAATCTATTCTGATGAGAAGAGTCAGCAGAACAGACATGAATACGGAGTCATCTCGATCTCATTTAGTCATCACTATTCTTTTATCAATTTACAACCCACAAACAGAAACAGTAAAAGAACAATAAATTCAGAATATTTTTAACCCTAATCTTAATATTTTCCCTTGATTTGTTGTAAAAAGACATCTCATGGAAAAATAAGTCTAATCGATCTCGCTGGCAGTGAGCGCATACATAAATCAGGGGCGAATGCTGTGTAAATCAAAGAAGCTCAAGCGATCAACAAGAGTTTGACAGCACTTGGCGATGTGATTTCAGCTTTGACTTCACCTCAGCAAGGACCAGAGAGATTCGTTCCTTATCGAAACAATAAACTAACTTATCTCATGAAAGATTCTCTTGGAGGGAATGTACTTAAATTTCATGAAATTGGCATATTTTTCTCATAATCATTATTTCTGGAATTTCTTTGTATTAGGCGAAGACATTAATGTTCGTGAATATCAGTCCTAGCGAATACAATCAAGAAGAAACATAAAGCAGTCTTTTCTACGCGAGCAGAGTCAAGAATATTGTCAATGATAGTGTCAAAAATGTTGAAACTAAAGAATACACCAGACTCAAAGAGAAACTAGCAGTTCTAACAAATGAAAATGAAAAACTACAATAATAGATTAATTCATCAGAGCGCTAATTCTTATCAAACGGCTCCTCTCAGCAATCAGCTGTTTAATCTCATTCAATTCTTTAATATTCTTCACACTAAAACCCATAATAATAGCATTACAACAGCTAGTTATTGTAGCAAATGAGTTCTTCCTCATAAGTAACAAACGAATAAAAGCAGTAGCAATACTAAACATAATTGTAATAGCTTTCAAAGCAACCCCTTTTCACTTTCTCTAATAATTCGAAACAAAATACTACTGAAGAGCATATTCCTTAGTCTATCCTTTCTTCAAAAATCTCCAACAATCCTTAGAATTAGCAATTATTAAACCCTCCAAAACTCAATGTGCTTGCTGGAAGAACAAACAACAACAACAACAACAGCAGCAATCCCTCTTCTAGTTTATCTTTCAGAACTTAAAACAACAATGCAATTACCAATTACAACAGTCAATAGGCTACTTCTAATTATTAAAATTAAATCCAACAGCAGCAGAAATAAGATCCTTAACAAATTGGGAACTCCTAAAAAGAAAACTCTTTTCCCCAAGCCAAATCAATACCTTAAATGCCTTTGACAGAGAATAGAAATTTCATGAATCTTGCAAAATCACTGGGGTAAAATAATTACATTCCTAACAGTCGTTCTGAGCTAAATAAGGACAAGTCTTGACCTAGCTAGCTCCAAACAATTTTCTTAAAATGTAAACCCTTTTATTTATTTTGTGTATTATCCAACAAGTTTAAAATTTTTCTTCATTTAATACCTGTGAGTTGTTAAAATCATCAATATTTCGTAAGTAATAATTCATGCAATCTTCTCATAAAACAATACAAAATACAATTTGTACTTCTTAAGCTGTTTTCATCACAAAATAAATTCGTATTCTTCAATAATATGCGATACTATCGATGAGCTATTATGATGCAAGTTATCTACTCAGCCAATTAACATTTCCATTTTCGTTCAAAAAGTGAATTGTCATCATATACGTGAAAAATGCAAAGACCTACTGTAAGACAAAGAAATCGATGGAAGCTGTAGCAATGTAAATCATGCTCCAATCGAAATCCAATGTGTATTTCAGGATATCAATTTATGGAACAAACCATAGACTCATGAACAAAATCACTCCAATCAAGAATAATGAGACGGCTATAAACTTGCTGAATCTGAAAAATTTAGCAGTTTGAGCATATGCGAGAGTTAAGATTAGTTTCATAGCAGTTCCAATTAGCAGACTCACAGCGATATACGAAAAAGATCTCTGAGAAAAATAGAATTATTCAATGATATGATAAACTGAAAGAAGTTAATTACCATGTTTCTAGTCACGAAGAAGAAGGTCTAGTATTTGATGTAGATGATAGTAACTCTAATGACTCGGATGATAATAGGGTCGTAGAAATAGAAAATCGATATCCATTCGTTTCCGAGCTTCAAAAAGAGAAACAGAATCAAGTCAGAAAATTAATTAAGAACAAGCTTAAATAACCGATTGTTCTTACCAGTGTGTATTTGAGTTTTTCATTAGTCCTGAAGGGTCCTTTTGGCTTGATTATCTTCTTTGGTTGTTTGAAATTGGTCACTTCAGCATTATCTTCATTGCTATTGCTTTCATGATCATTACTTTCATGATCGTTATCTTCCGATTCAGTGTCAATTGGAGACATTGGATCGATTACAGGTTATTTTGCTGAGTCTCCATTCTTTTAATTAGCTCCTCTTGAGGAATTCACATTGTGGAGACCTAACGCTCCTTCTTTGATCCTATCTTTCCTCGATTTCCCGAATTGAGCTTGAGCATTCTTGCCTTCCACTATCCCGAGAGCGCCTTTGATATTCGTGGCACTTTCATTATGTGCCCAATACAGTTATTTCCCTTTTTTCTTCCTGTGATTAGTAGGATTTTAGTTTGAACTAACTTTGTCTTCGTTGGATTCTATTTCTTCAACAGACAATGGTTCTATTTCATTGGGACTCCTCAGAGGGAATACTTTCAGTCTATGCGGTCTTTTCGCTCCTTCAGAAGCATAGTCTTCCGTGATGCCTAAGATCGACGAAGTTATCCACAAGACTGTCTTACCAATCAGAATATAAACAATCAATTGATAATGCGGTTTTATTGCATCACAGTCTTCCTTGGATGTGCCTGTGCATGAGTCCTTGCAGATATCGTCACACTCGAAGCATTCCTTCATGACATCTGCATATCCTTTTGGACATTTGGATAAGCAGGAAGAAGCGAATTTGACCAAAGTTGCTGGGCATGTTAAGCACTAAAAAATAAATAAAATGAGTTTATCATCAAAATTATTATTAGAATATCCATCAGTTTACTTGATTCTTAGAAGGTCCAGAGCAAGTCAAGCATGTTAAGTCGCACTAAGCACAGACATTTTAAAACCCTTTGTACCCAATGGGACATGCAGTAACACACTTATCGTTAAGCGGATTGAAAAATAAAGGATCAGAACAGGAGAGGCAATTGTTGATAAGAGGACCTGTACAACTTTTGCAGGTAGTGTGGCAGGCAGTGCATGTGTGAGTGGAGTTTTCAGCATATTAATTGATGAAACATGAAGTTGCTACAACACATTAATGCTGAGAAGGCTGCAGATATAGCGGAGTGGTACAGGACAGACAATTAAGCGCAGTTTCTCCATTGCAACTCACACAGGTTGTATCACAGGCAATGCATTTATGAACAGAAGTATTTGCATAATAACTTGCTGGGCAGGAAGGAACACATTTACCTGTTAAGCTGTCCAAATATGTAGTCCCTGTGCAAGAGAGGCATTGGGTGATAAGAGACCCAGAGCATGTCAGGCAAGAAGGATCACAGTCCAGGCACTTAGGTGCAGGTGTTGCTGATTTGTATTATGAAGTTAAGCATACTCTATTGCACTAGTTTGTGTGATATTAGAAGTATCTGGGGAGAGTGCAAGTCACGCAGTCGCTGCTTGTTGCTGCAGAACAAGTCGTGCAAGTATGATCGCATGCTGTGCAGACACGATTGGATGTTTTAGGGAATTGATTTGAATTGCAAGTTGGCGAGCAAGTCCCTGTGGAAGTTAGAAAATTCGGTGAAATGCATGTTGCACAATCAGTTGGGTTTGGCCCCGTGCAAGTATTGCAACTTGGATCACAACTATCACAAGTAGCATCTGAGTCACGAGGATACTCGCCAATGCTGCAAGTAACGACACATGTTTTAGGTCCCGATTCAAAGTATAGAGGCAACAAGCAAGTCAGACAATTCCAAGAAGCGGCTCCGTTGCATGTCTTACAAGTTGTATGGCATTGTGAGCACTGATTGTTGTTAGTTACTTGTTGTTGAAGAAGCAAAAACAAAATGATTAGATTAAACTGAAAGTAAAGGAATATTCCAAATATTACTTGTGTTTTTATAATATCCATCAGGGCACACAGTCAGGCACTTGTTGATGAAGAGGTAATATGATCCACTGCAAGTCACACAGGATATTGAATTGCCTGAATTCAGAAAAAATAAGCAAATAAGAACTTTTAAATAGATTATTTTGTACCTGGATAAACGCAAGTTCTGCAGGATGTATGGCAAGGATCACAACTACCAGTGAAATCATTGCTGTAAGTGCCGACTGGGCATGTTACTACACAAGAAGTAGATGACAGATACCTTGAGCTTATGCATGTTAGGCAGCTCGCTTTAGTCCACAAAAAAGAAACATTATTGAAGGATGGAATGAGAAAGAAGAAATAGAGGTTACTTGACGATGTGCAAGTAGCGCAAGGAGACACACAATCAGAGCAAGCCCACGAGGAAGATTAGTAGCTGCCATCAGGACAGACAACATAGCATCTTTTATAATACATGAAGTAGCCAGATTAGCAGGAGGTACATCCGGCAGCATTGCAATTATTACAATTGTCTGTACACTTGAAAAAAGGACAAAGACGATTACATTATTATGAGCAACTCGAAAGCTTAAATGATAAATTTACGAAGTCGACGAGGATGTAGAAATCTCTGATTCCATAGGCTTCGTTGTAGGCGCCTTCATCGAAATTACCTTGGAAATACAGATTCATGGTATTTTAAGTATGCGTGAAATTGCTGGTTAAAACAATTGCTTTTTCGTTCCACTGCATCCCACAGATGCTAGATCCTCCGTCAGATGCAGTATAGTAATTTCGATCTACTGAATAGCCATCAACGACTAAATCGACATACTCCCAATCCCAAGAGTCAATCTTTAGAAGTGTGTAGCCAACCTTCACCGACCAGTGTGGATTCCTGCAAATGTTAACAGCAGATTTGTAAGATGATTAATCCACCAACAAATAAAATCAATTTTACAGGGAACTAAAATACACTCGAATCTAAGCAGAGGATGACAAAAAGGCACCTCCTAATAGATGGTAATTGCCACACTCGGAGGTCAATGCAGTTGAATCATATTAACCAGCGAAACCAACAAAGTTTGATGTGGTGATGCCTAATCCAGTGATCTCACTCATGCCAAAGTAATTCGACTGCAAACCGTTCAGAATGTACATCCCATCTATTATCATCAAAAAAGAGAATAAGTCAAGTAAATTAAAAGATTTGAGGGGGGATTTTACTTGTCAAGCTAGTGGTAAAGTCTTTGCAGACACCACTTGTGAGGGGAGCAGTAATAGGGCATTTTGCGATACAAGCACCTTAGTAAAGGTAATAAGGTGAATTGCAGGAAAGACATTTCTTGAAGATAGTATTGCAACTGGAGCAGTTAGCATCACAAGGATCTTTAATACAAACAGTTTGAGAAGCAGAAATTACATATCCTGCTGGGCAATCAGTGACACATGTGGCAGCGTGAGAAACATATCCTGTTAGACAAGTGCAGGTTGCACTAGAAGATCTCGAGTTGACTGGACAGGTTATGCAATCGGTCTATTGAGCAAATCCAAATGATTTAGAATTAAATTTTGCTGCAAAATAATAAAAATTTGAGTTCATGGTAAAATTCTTCTGAATAACCATTCTAAATTGTATCAACTCTTTCCTTAAAACTTGACTTTAAGTTTGAAAATAATTTATGTTTTGCTTGCATTTATCTGTGCAACAAAAATTAGCATATTTTTAGATTTGGATGGATATTTAAACTTTTTGATTACTCTCGATGGTCCCGAACAAGTGGCGCATGAATAATGGCAGGTGTCAACATACAGGAAGAAGTTTTTGAAAACTGTATTCGCAGTCGATGAAACATAAGCAGCTACTATTGAGATTGTCACTGAGGAGGAAGTATGCGACACGTTTCTGTTATGAAGTATAAGAAGCGCCTAGCTGCTACTATCACAGAGGTTATTTACTAACCCCCCTCCATTTTTATTGTAGCTATCAGTTTAGGTTCCATCGATAAGGAGGTTAACTTTATCACTCCAATTCCAGTTATTTATCAGTGCAACATCAAATCGCACTGAGAGACTCCAGTGCACAGGTAGACCAGAAAAAGTCTTAGTGTATGTCTCGCCTGTGCTGACAGTGCCTACAACTGTAGCGCCACTATTATAATCTTCGAAATTTCCAGTGGATGTGCAAGTAAACACTGAACTTGGAGACCAAGAAGAAGTTTAGCCAGTCGTAAAGGAATAATCAGTGAACTCCCTTGAGATCAGTACTTCCGCTAGAAATAAAAGAGAACAAAATCAGTCAATGAATTCATAAGGAGCAGCAGCAGGTTCAAGTGAACCAATAATGAATTACATGCGAAACAAAAGCCAATGAAAGAAAGGATGTAATTCCAACAAATCCAAGTTGAGGAGAATATGTTCATGCCCCTCTTTTTTGTCTTCAGAATTGTGTGTGTGTGTGGTTATTTTTCAGTTTAGTTATTGATAAGTATCCTAAAATTATTAATCATACAATGAATGTAGTTAAATTCAAAGGGGGGAAATATCAATCATCCGAAAATCACTTGAAATGTGTGATTTAGCAATGCATTAGGCTTTCAAGATTTCATTAAGTTTATTAAAGTGTGTAGATAATTATAATTATCTTCCCCAACTTGGCTATTTGGTTACAAAATCAGGAAAGAGCGGATATACTAAATATCTCCCCAAAAAAATAATGGGTAGCTTCGATTCAAGCAGATGAAAGATAGTTTTAATTACATTTTCACCCTCTTCCCCCATGAAATAATCTGTCTCTAAATCGAATCAAATAGATTCTGAGGAAAGAACATTTTTCTTCAAAATTTCTGATCTTCTCGAGCAGAATTAATTCAATAACATGGACTGTACTTACATAAGATAATTAGATTCTCTTCACTTTGTTATTACTTTTGTTGTGCATTGAGCAATCTGAATCGTCCAGGAGATTCTCGTTATTGATAAGAAATATGTGGAAAGATGCATTTTGTTTGTTTTGAGTAAATTTGCCTCTTGCTTTCACGAAAAAGTAGTAATTAATTAAAGATTTTACTTCTGCAAAGATCGAAGTTAACAAAAGTATATTTTTAAGTCTGATATTTAGCTTTGGGAAAGATATTTTCTCAGTATTCTAGCATAACATAAAATACAATCCATACTTAATCGATGCTTGCAGAAACAAAAACACAGATTTCCTTTATTAAGATCGAGGTGAAGAGGAAAAGGGGATAATCATCCCACTAATTACAAGACTAAGTTACACTTTGAAACTTTAATTTATGGATGGGAGTTAAAGTTTGATGATTTTGAAAGATATACTTCCAAAAAGGTAATGCATCGGTACTTTTTGTTCTGGGAAGGAAAGATCTAATCGAAATAGCTTTTTGTGACTCTTTTACTAACTTACTTAAAGAAATGAGTGAAAATTGTGCACATAGTTGTTTCAGACTAATTAGAAACTAAGTTGTTTATGTAATATTTTAGAAATGTAATACTTAAGCACATGGTGCTTGATTTGATATAGAGCCTTAAATTAATAGCAATTTGTACTTGAATGAATGGATGCATAAATCCTTGAGATATTTTTATTGGTGGTATTTTGGTTCATATTATTCTAGAGATGAAAATTATGATTTATCTATTTTTGTTGTTGTTCTTCTAATTTTTAGATTTAAATGAATATATTTCTTGCTTACTGATGTTACATCCCCCAAAAAATCGAATTCAAGCATATCTAAATTTATCAAATATTTCTTTGTCCATAATTTCTTTGTAGAAAAGAAACCAAATGAATTTGAATTACTTCTCTGGATAAATCACATTTTTGTTGGTTTCTTTTGGTACCTTTTTCCCGATGTTACTTCAAAAATTAATCAATTACAGATCTTTAAAATACTTCTTGGATAAAGATCAACCCAATCAAAGGTGCTTCTTAAAACTAGACTTCTTTGTTATTGAATGGATAACAGTATTTCCTTACTCTCAAGAGCATTTCTTGAATTGTTCAATTGACTTTGTTCCAGAAAATTACAAAATAAACCCATCCACACATAAAACCTTTTTGCTAATTTCTTTAATTATTCAATGCTTGATTTTCTCAATAAGCAAGATGTTCGTGCAGAGTTAGTAGATTCTCTTAACTTGTTCTTGCTCGTTGATGAATTTTATTGTTGAGATGTACTAAATGAGACCAATCAGTTGCTAGATTACTAAAAAATCGATAGCAAATGTGACTAAATACAGAATACTCCACTTTTAGTCCTTTGTGTATGCTAGTCGGTCTGTGTCGGGAAAGAACGAAATGATTAAGTACGTAATCACTACAGCTAAGAGCAAAAGGAAGAATATTTTATTAGCATGTCTAGTCACTTTGGATAATGCTTATAGAGCAGTGTTCAATGCCCATTTCAAAGCTAATCCTGCTCCAAGACATGCAGGAATGAAGTACATAGGTTCCTTTGAGCAAATGGAGATTAAAATAAAGAATAATAAATGAATAAAACAAGATTACAAGGCTGAAGTTTTCGCAAATGAACACAAACATTCCATATTTCACGAAGATTAGCACAGTCCTATTGATCCTGCTGCGCTTCGGGTCGAAGAACATGAATAAAGACACCCATTCGTTTCCAAGCTGTGTTGATTAAAAAGAATAGTAACCAAAACCAAGAAAGCACAAATCGATTATTCTTCTTACAATTGAGAACTTTAGTTTATGGTTAGCAGTGTATGTCTGGGGATTCGAATTACTCGCTTCTGAAGAAGCTGACTGCTTATCAGAATCTCTTGGTTCTGGGAAGAAAGGTTCCGATCCGATTGGTAATTTGTTTGTGACTCTTTAGCTGTAACGCTTTGAAAACATCACAGAAGGGGACAAAGTTGCGGTTGTGCCAGCATTCGTTGAAATGAAGTTGGTTTCTTGCATGATTTCCAGAGGGTGTACTCTATGTCTGTCGTGTTTGAGCTAATAAGGAGAGAGGTTGGAAGTGGACCCTCCTTGCATGGGTGATCCAAGCATAGGAGATCCCTTTTTAGGTGGTGTTTCTGAGTCTGTAAATTCCTCGATGTTGAAGTGGTCATTTATTTGTTTTTCATCGTAGATTTTATTTGTGTGGAGGTACTGTCGTCGATCGAGGGACCATGATATGATTGAGGACGCTATCCAGACGACAAGTTTAAAGCAAACAATGTGGAATATCAATTAGTAGATGCGCTTGATGGCGGCACAATCTTCTTTGTGTATTCCAGTGCAAGTATCCACACAGATTTCACTGCAACTTGTACATTGTTTTTAGTCGTCCATTGCAAAGCCAGAAGGACATTGAGAAGAACAAGTTGAACCGGATAGAATAAAGTCCGAAGTGCAGGATAAACACTTTTCATTTTAAGAAAAAATAAGTGTAAAAATGTAAGCTATTACTCAATGTTTTAATCTTACATTCTGATTAGAAGAGCCAGAACAAGTTAAGCAAGTTGAATCGCACGCCTTGCAAGTAGTCGAACTCAAATAGTATCCATTTGAGCACACTATATCACATGTTTTCGTGATGGAGTTGTATGTAAAAGGGCTATTGCATGAGAGACATGAATTTGAAGCCGATCCAAAGCAAGTTGCGCAAGAAGAATTACAGCTCTGGCAAGTTGGAGTAGGCGTTGATGATTTATACTAGTCCGAGTTGCAAGTTCCTACACATTAGCTCAATGAAGACTAAAAATACAGCGGAAGAGCACATGTTAAACAGTTGTTATTCGCTGCTTCGCTGCAACTTGCACAACTTGAGTCACATGCAGCACAAGTGTTGTCTGATGTTTTTTAGTATTAGTTGGTATCGCAAGTCGCAGAGCAAGTGCTTAAAGTAGTCAGAAATAGAGTGCCCGAACATGTAACGCAGTCTGTAGTTGCTCCTTCGATGCAGGTGGTGCAAGTTAAATCACAGCTTTAGCAGATTGGTAGAGATTCATCAGGATATTCGTTAGAGCTGCAAGTTGTCACACATGTATGAGCAGTAGATTCATAATACAGTGGCAATGTGCATGTCAAGCAATCGGAAGCACTCGCTTCACTGCAGGTTGTGCAGCTTGTATCGCATGGCAAACATTTGTTGTCGTTAGTGACTGATAAACACAAAGGGAAATTAAGAGATTAAGGTAATAATCAATTTAAAATGATTAACCTTTGCTTGCATATGTTCCAATTGGGCACACGAGGATTCCTTCATTGTTGTACAAATAATATAATCCACTGCAGGCAGTGCAAAAAGTCGCAGATCCTACAGAAAAACAATCAAATGAACCTTATGAATTATGATATAGATGATTTTCTACCTAAACAAGTGTAGCAAGTAGAGTCACATGCTACACATGTGTTGTCAGTTGTCCGAGCCCAGTAAGTATCGGGACAAGTCGCAACACAACTTGAAGAAGATAAATAAGTTAAATCGTAGCAAGAAGTGCATGTAGTACCTGTTGTAAAACACATTTTCAAATGTCAAAAATAATGAAAATAAAATAAAAATACTAGTTCCAGTGCATGTCTTGCATGATGCATCACAAGCGGAGCAGACCAACGTTCCAGAAGTGTAAGAGCCATCAGGGCAGGGATTATAGCATCTTAAATTATAAGATGAATACCCAGTATTGCATCCTAGACATCCTGCTGCGTTGCAAGAAGTGCAGCCATCAGGGCACTTGAAGCAAAAGAAAAGAATAATAGATATTTATTTTTTGAGAAAGTTAAATTGTTACAAAATCGACAACAACGAAGAATTCTCTGATTCCAAATGATTCGATGTAATTAGTTGAAGCAAGATTTGTAGAAATCTAAAGGCTTAGCGTTGAAGCCGTGTGAGTGCTATTATGACTAAGCAACCCAACTGCATCGTTGTTGCTGTTTCCGCAAATGTTAGCTGTTCCAGCACTGTAGAAAGTGTTTTGAACGACAGAGTCGATGGTTAAGGAAATTAATTCAGTAGAAAGCCAGCTGTCAATTTTCACAACTTTCATCTGAACATAATACGACCAATGAGCAGCTCTGATTTTAAAAAGAATATTTTGAGAACAATTTATTGACTGAACAAACAGCTTACAGTCCAGTGAAAGAGACAGATATTGTCCCTGCTATTGACGATAAGAATGCTCCTCCTAAAAGGTGATATGTCTAACCGCAATCTGTTGTAAGGGCACCTGTGTCAGAGCTACCTCTATTTCCTCTGAAACCACTTACAACCAAACCCATTCCAGCTATTTCACTGTTTCCGAAATAGCTCGATTGAAGGCCGTTTAGGAGATATTTACCGTCTAAAACAAAAAATAAATAAGACAAACTGTTTTTTTCTCATAATTTACTAGGTTTGTAATGTTACTTAATAGTGTGTTTTGTATCACGTAGTCCACACATTCGCCTGAGACTAAAGTGGTATGAGAAGGACAAGTAGTAATTATGCAATTTCCTTTGTAAAGATACCCCGTGCTGCAAGCTGTGCAAGCAGAATTATCCGTTGCGCAAGTTGAGCAATTAGAATAGCAAGGATCAACTATACATGAAGTGCCAGAAGCCATATACCCGACAGGACAGCCAATCACACACAAGTAGGGATACTACAAATATCCTGTGTTGCATGTACACGTTGTACCCGATCCCGTCGAGTGAGTTGGGCAAGAAGTACACTAGTTCTGTTTTACAAATAATCATTTTAAAAAATAAAAATTATCTCATTAGAAATAGATGATATCCACTAAAAGGTGATATTAATCTCTTAAAATAAGTGCGAATTAGCCCCTTCAATTAAGTGTTTTGTATGATACATCTGAGAAAGTAACTTTGTTTTAAGTATTTTTGATTTCTTCTCAATAATCTTTGAAATTAAGTTATTATCTTACTGCAGCAGGTCCGCTACATGTAGAGCATGAACGATCGCAAGTGTCAACGTAGACATACAGATTTCTTATCGCTACTGACTCATTACTTAGCGACTCATCAGTTTGACTAATTATCTTTAATTGCACTGTATTCGCAGTGTGCGTTAAGTTTTTGTAGAAAAGTATGAGAGAATCGTAATTGCTAGTGGAATCGCACAGCATATCACCCTCTTTAGATGATTTGATATATCGAGCATACAAAACTGAATCAATTTATATATCAACATAATCAGCTGGATCAAATGAGCTCAGCACAAGCAAGTCAAATCTCACAGAGATACTCCAATGAGGAACTAAGGAAAATGTCTTGGAAGGACTATCTTAGTTTCCAAATAATCCATAGACACTCGCTCCACTAAAATCAACAAAGGAAGTCGAAGAGCAAGAAGATATTCTGTTGATGTTCCAAGTGCTAGCAGAGGAAAAGCTGTAATCAGTGAATTCTTTAGAGATCAGTTATTCCTCTGTAAAGATATATTTTGATCTGAATCAAGAAAAAAATTGCAAGGAGAAAAAAAGAGTTACTTTGCAAGGACAAAGTGAAAAGCAAGCAGCAGATCAAAGCGCTGGAGAAGAAGTAGATTAACATTCTTAATTTTTTGATTTGATTTTCTTTTTTATTTAATTATTTTCTAGAGATAGTCGAAGGGATAAGATTCTGATAAAAACAAACTACTATCGATTAAAAAGTGGGAATACAGGACTGTAAATACATCGGAGGTGGATTTTATTGGTTTATTTGGAAGGATTGGATAAAAGCTCGAATGGTTTACAATTGGAAAAGAAGATTACAAATGATAAATTGGTTGATTTGTATTCTAGGATTAGTAAAAAAATCATCTGCATTCATAGTTCAGAAGTATTTTGAAAAATAAATGAAAATTATTTGTTTACTGAGAAGCAAATGAATCGATTATTTGATTACTTTTAGCTTAAAAAAAGAAAAATAATATTTGGTAATCTAGACAAGACTTTAGAACAATGATGCAAGGTGCCTTTTAATCTTGTATGACTACTCGAATTGATTAAAGCTTGTGAGATGTACTTTGTTGTTTATTCATTAATTTAATTTTTGTTAAGGATGCAGAAATGAGTGGGTGGGAGTAAAAAAGAAGCAATGAAAAAGATAGTTTTCAATAGATAATTATTATTCAAGCTACAAAATTAATTGATTTTGTATGTCCGTTTCATGTACTCTTGATCGAATAGATAAAAGAAATCAAATTTATTTGTTTGAGTATTTTTGTTGCCTAGGAACTATTTTTAGCATGGATCAAACGGTCTCTAATTTTGAATGCGATTCAGAAGGATTAAACAAGAACTTTCTTCTGGTATTGAAACAAAAAAGTATTTGTCATTCCAATATTAATGATAGCTCTTTCTCTTCGGAAACTTTTTAATATTAAGGATAAAGCAATTGAAGTAATGTTCTAATTACTAGAGTAAATCAACATGAGCTAGATCAACCAAGTTAATCATTTACTACATATCATATTCTAGCATGCATAAAATTCAACTATTTTATTATGATTATTTTCGAAAAAAAGAAGAAAAAATGATAAAATTTCTGAAAATAAACAAGAATACATTTCCTTGATAGATCATCGCTTCTTCTTTTGTTTGAGTAACATGTGAAATCTCAAGATTGACGAGATAAATGAATTTGCAGGACTTTAACTTATTTAATAATTCATTTTTTTTTCTTTGATCAAAATGAATAAATCTTTAAAGAAAACAAAATACAATACTTTTAAGCTAATTAAATACTATGCTCATTTAAGAGATTCAGTGATTGTTTAGTTAGGAATAACCTGAACACCTTTTATAAATGACCTTTCTCAATTTCACTGAGTGTAATAAGTTTCTCAGAATAGTCTAATCTATTATCCTATTATTTCTGATGATACTAAATTCAAATTATCCCTTCCCTATCATCCGATTCAGTGTTTGAAAAGTAACAATCTGAAATCTAAGCTTTCAGGAAGTTGTTTGTAATACTCATGATTTATCCCTATTATCGAAAGTTCTTTTTTATTTCTCCATTAAAGAACCCTTTGTTATGGTAATAGCCAGTAATGCAATTGGATTATTTGAGTATTTATGAATTAGGTGGATATTTTTAGTGATTATTGAAAGTCAAATATTAAATGGAGAGAACAAAAAAGTTAGAGAATATATTATTTAAGGATATTAAAGCAAAGTCTAGGACATTATTGTTTTATTCTCATATTTTATTAACCTCTTATTTTACGTATTCTCTGTAAAATAATTGCAAAAAACAAAAGCAAAAACTGTATCTTCTCAGAATTATTGCAAAGAGTCAAATTATTTTTAAATTACTGATAGAATTATTTGTAAATCGAAACAAATGAAGAATAGATGCCATATCCAGCTTCTTTAATCGAATAGGTATAGCTTAGCAGACAATCCGGGAGGACAATGCTTGTAATTGCGTGAGATGGAATCCTGTTGAATATCAGGATTGCTTGCTGGAAGGATATGCAAATGGAGCTGTGAAATACCGTCAGATTAAGAGAAATTTTACAAATAAAATACTTGCCGAATTCGATGGAAATGAAAATAATCATAATACTAACAACAATAAAGATAAAGCTAAAAGTGTGAATTGCTTAGAATTCCTGCCTTCGAGTTAGAGCTTTTTGAGTGGAAGAAGCGATAGTTTAATTAAACAATATGACATCGCAACTGGCAAAGAACTTAGAAGCTTAAGCTACCATAAAAATCGTGTCTTTGCGTTAAAACACATTAACGAATAATGCTTTCTCAGTGCGGGATGGGATCATACAGTATTTTTATTCGATTTGAGAGCGAATAAAGTATAAAAGTACATCTACGGTCCAATGGTATTTGGCGATGCGTTGGATTTCAAGAATTATCAAGTGTTGTGCGGATCTTGGAGAGAACACAAGCAGCTTGAGATATTTGATCTTCGCAATGATTCATCGGAGGAAGTCAAATGGGAAATTATCTCGAAAGGAGATACACCAAGTTATGTTTATTCTTGCTAATTTTCAAAAGTTAACGATAAACACATTGTAGCTGGATCTACAGGGAAATATGAGCTGAGAATATTCGACAGAGAGGAGAATAATGCCTGTATTGATGCTATTGATCGTACACTTACGAAAGGAGTATTTTCGTTGGATTTCAGGAATAACTCCAATTCACTTTCGTTTGGAACATCTGATGGGTAGTATGGGCTACTTGAAATCATCTGAATAGGGAGCTTTCAAATGTATTAAAGCGGCATTGCTGGATTGTATTATTTTTTTGTTAGTGTAATGTAAATACAAATTAAAGGGATTGCTCATTTGCAGACTAATAATTCATTAATATTAACAATAAATAGATACATTTCAGTTATTTTCAAGATACATTATGTTACACAGTGGATGCTTCAATAGGCATTTTATATTCTGAAGGTGTTCTGGTTGCTCTTTAGATTCGATTTCGTATACTGCTGAATTCTTTAAACATTGATGGACTTTCATCATTCATAACCTTTTATATTGGCTTATCGAATTATGTATGCTGGATGTAGAGCTTAGCAAGATTACTCTCGCTTTTTCTAAAAGATGCTGTTCTCATGAAGTAGCTATGCTTTGGTGCTTTTGAATTAACTGGCGAAGCAGGAAAGGTGAATTTAGGAGATGACTGAGCTACCGGTGTTGGAGTAGAATTAGATTGGGGAATGATAGGAGCAGTTGAAAGTGAAATAAATGGAGATTTTAAGTTTCTAATTTTAACTGAAGACGGAGAGCGCTATGCTAGGGATATCTGAGTATGCTCTGTGCTGCTGTATTGAGTGTTCATGTAAGAAGAAAATGTTGGTTTATGTGAGTAATGGTTGGTAGTTGGTGGTGCGCAAAAATATTTTTTAGTGACTTTGTCAAAGCGAGGATAGAAATCAGGGCTTTAAGGTAGCATGAAATCTTATTCATTGAGGTGATTACGCAGTCGCTAATAGCGGTAATGGTAGACATTTGCATTTTCATTCCAAAGTTGTTTTGCTTGAGAAAACAACAAAATACCACAATAAAAGTTCAAGAAATTGGATGATGTTCTTATGTTTTACTTTCAGATTTCCGATGAATAATCTAGTCTAAATCGGCGGACTTCACAGAATCTGCAAACTTATCTAAGTCTCGCTCCAACTGGGACTAGCAAACAATGGAGGGAAAATGCATCGTTTCAAACTCATCTTTCTTGAAATAACAAAAATAAATACCTTAACCCTGTGCATTCAGAACAAATTGCCCTTTTTGTATTATCTTGTTTTTACTGAAAACTTTTCTCTTCTTATTCTTCATAAATAAAACAGCCTTCTTCTCCCCAAAAGAACACTAAGACTAGTAAATACTTGTGTTACCCTCAGTAATGTTAAGTTATTTCCAAAATTACTTGATTCTACTGAAAACAATAATCCTTAATATTTATTAGAGTAACAAACAATCTATTCAATTTAAGCCATTAATATAATGAACTTTTATTCACTTTTTTTTTATCATTTCTGCTCAGCAGGTACAAATATTCTCCTTGTTCTTCTTCGAACTCAAAGAAATTCCTGTCTGCTGATAGATATTTCCCTAAACGATTGAAATAATATCAATAGCCAGACTATTTTCGTTGATAATACACAGAAGATAGCATTATTTACAATAGATTTAACATTCCTTTTACAAAAAAGGATAGTATTTTTTCTTAAATTTTGTATCTCATCTAGCTCTTCTAAAACTATGCTGTTGATTGATTCAGCTCTTTTTGAAATAAACCAAGAGAGATATCTATCACTGAAGACTAAAGCGTGGATTCTCCTCTAAACTGTTTTAGAGAGTTAGACTGTCATCAAAGCTTTGTTTTTCTAACCTAATAAATTTATAAAAAAAGCATTTTAAAGAAAAAGTAACATATTTGAATTGAAGCATACTATCTTTCATATGTGAAGCCACCGAAATCATTCTTCTTGGAGAATCTCAGCTAGCTATTTTAATCTGCTGGTGTGTCGGTATTATCCATTTTTAAGAAATTCTAAAAGAATAATTATTCAAAATTGTTAATGACAATCATCCAATACTATCATACCTAATCGATATTTTGTAAATCAAGGGGATTAGTGATTTTTGGGATAAAAGGAGGTTCAGCCTTTAACTTTTCAAATAGCTCCCAGTCAACTGATGAAAAAAATGGATGCTCACGTATTTCAAGACTTCCTTTGGGGCCACATCCAAGGCGTAATGTTCTCTGTTAAGGTAAAAGAGTTCAAAATATGTAGACAATTATTGAAGAATAGAATATTACATTTCGAGTCAAGAGACCACGAAGAAGAGATTAGCACTCGATTGAATGCTTGTTTTTGATGAGTACATCTTCTGTGACAATACGAGACATCATTCTTTCTTTGTTTTTCTCATAAAATGGTGGTGCTCCATTTAACATCTCATACAAAACAGCGCCCTACAAAATGGTTTATACTGTTAATTCTTGTAATTGATTATGATTTATTCTTACAAAACTCCACCAATCGCTAGTGGTGTTGTGTCCATTTTTAGTAATAATCTCAGGTGCCATGTATTCAGCCGTGCCGCAGAAAGAATATGTCAAAGTGTTTCCTTGATTAAAGTGATTTTTGTAAATCTATTAGAGATTTTTCATATCTTACTTGTCTAAAGTTTTTTAGAAAGTCCAAAATCTGCGAGTTTAATATGTCCAGAAGCTGCCATAAGTATATTTTCAGGCTTGAGATCTCTATAAACAATATTTTCCTTATGCAATTTTTCTAATGCTAAGAAGATTTCTGCTGCATAAAATTTGATCTTATTCTCAGAGAAAAATGGATTTTTCACCATATGGCCGAAGATATCACCTAAAACATAAGTAAAAACACTACTTAATTGAAAGAAATAGCTTTATCATACCTCCTTGGCAGAACTCCATGACGATATAAAGCTTATCAGGACTTTAGAATGCGAACATGAGCTGAACTATGAAAGGAGAATCTACATTTTCAAGAATAAAGCGCTCTGTGCGAGTCTAAGAAATCTACGTTTTGCTTTTGATTTAGCTTTTTTTAAGGATCTTCATAGCGTATAACTCATCTATTGGTTTAATTCATCGTTAAAGTAAAAAAGAACTAGTATTTTGACATGCTTACTATTCTCATTTTTCTGTACTAGAAACACTTTGCCAAAAGATCCTGTTCCAATGCACTAAAGCAAATAAACAGCTATGAAGGAATAATCATTTAAAATCTTAATAATTTAGTCATCTAATATACCAACCTTAATGAATTTAAAATGTTCCAAAGATATGTGTTCACGAGGATCACGAATAGTAGATCCTTTTATATCAATCTCAACTACTTCATTAGGGATTGTTTGCGGTTCTGGTTTAGCGCATATATTTCCCATATTGCTACCTTAAAACGGAGTTCTTCTTGATCTTCCTTATTTCGTTAAGCAAGTATAATATTTTATGATTGATGTTGTCTTCTGCCTATGGCCTATACGTTTCAGTTGTTTTTCTTTCTTTTCAATTTGGAAGCTTTACTTGCCCAACAATAATGCGCTTAGTTTAGGTTAATTTATGTAAATCTAAGAAATATCCAAACTAATAAAATAATCTTCTCGCAGTTTGCTCTTTTATTAAAGAATATCATCCCAAAGTATGCTACTTGAGGGAATGAAAATTAAAGCCATTCTCAAATTTCTGGTATCGACGCATCTTCGCATTTTTTTTTTTTAAAAATAAATCTTGGAAAAGAAAGAGAGATTAACCATCGAATGCTGTTTAGTATTAATTATTGGGATACTATCTTTAATCCTTATCTTTCTTTGAATATTTAGGTTGATTTATCTCATTTTGATAGCAGTACCTTAAATCCTTTTTATGAATATAACTTGCAAATAAACTGCAGTTTTTTTTGTTAGTAAGCTAATATTATATTTGATGTGTTTGTTTGCTTAAATGCATTCATTTATTAAGTATTTTATTTGTTTTAATGTTTCATTTTATTTATTATTTGTTGACTGAGTAAATAGAGATTATCTGCACAAGCAGAATACTTACATTTTATGTAAGATTATGAGTAAGTGAGTTAGTTAATTGTTCTTTTTTTAGAGTGAATGTTGCAGGCATTAGTGATTAGAATTTAAAGAAAAATATTTTTTATAATTTGACTGATCCAAACTGGATTTCAGTGAAGTATTTTTGAAAATAATGATTTAAATCACTACAATGGCGACAATGTTGTTGATAGATTCCATGAGAATTTCTTCATTGAGAGATTTTGGATGAGGTAGTCGTTTGGAGTTAAAAACTATCTCTCTCAATTGATGAATTCTCATTATTTGCGGAATTACTATGCAAATGCTTCAAAGGGGTAACTTGTTTTGTTCTCCGTTTTTGCCATAGTTCCACCGATGAGGTACTGGAAATGAAAAACAGGAATTCTGGCATCACTGGAGAACCTAATTGGTTTACACAAAACGATGCAAAGGCAGGAGGATAATGCGAGGTTTTCACTATCCAATGGTGATTAAAAAACAGCTTTGCGAATAGTTTGGTGTGAACCAGAATGGTTGGAATAATTACAAGGATTTTGATTTCATTTAATGATTTGGCGGAATTATTAATAGAGTTAGCGCTTCAGATTCTTATTATTAACTGTTAAATAATTAAGAGTAAAATTTATTCAAAATTGATATTCTCTGGGGGGGATTAATTATGTTTGAATTACCTTCAAAGCTTGATTTAGAAGATAGGTATAATTAGAAGGTAGTTATTATCAGTTGGCATGACAGAATGATAGATTCTTATTGTTTCTCAAGATAAATGGTTGTTTAGTAGCTTGGGAAATATCGAAGAATCTAAATTGTAGAATTTTAGACTTTTGAGGACATTTTATCAGTTTACTAATAATGAGACTAATTCAAGTACTAATTCATTACTCTCTCAGATGAGAATACTATACAGCAGCAGTTAGAAATACAGACTAATTAAAGTAGCTTTAGTGTGCATATGTGTGGGGGGCGCATGACTAATCAGTTGATTAATTTTAGTGGTAAATTTTATTTTTGAATTTGAATTTGTTTGTTGGTTTTTGAAAGATTTGTGTTTGTGTATTAATTTGTGTTTTTTTTTTGAAATGATTTTGAATTTATTGCCTTTTTTGGTAGAAAATATAAACAAATTGCGAGATTTCCCTGCACGAGCAAATGCAGAAACAATGAATGATATTGTTAAAATTGTGTTTGAAAAACTGCCTTCTATTAAGTTGTTGTTGTTGTGAAATTTATTGAAAACTTATACATGGGACGATGTTTCCTTGTGAGTAGGTTCCTATCTGTAGAACTTCAAGTCAAGCCTACGAGAGACACACTTGTCAATGAATGGGCATTGGGTGCAGTGAGGATTGCAGGAGGGGAAGCAATCTCTACTAGCAAGTTAAAAACTTATAATTTTCATTTGACAACCTAAAAACTTCTAAAGATTCAGTTAAAAACTATGTTGATAGTTGTTCTAGGATTGATAAAATTGCAATCCACTCCTACTCTAGCTATGGGAGGTGCGCTAAGAGGATCTCTAGGTGATGTTTCAGAGAAAAAGAGATATGTAAATGAGGTTGCTTGCAGAACTGATTGAATGTGACTTTAAAGAGAGTTAAATGTACAGCATTCATCATTGTTGTTCAACATAACGGGCTCATATTGCACTGTCCTTCCTCTTATCCATTGATTTTTGCTCTTAACAGCAGTTCCTCCTTCGCCTAAATCTTTAATTTGTATATAATTTGATTATTTTCTCTCCCCTCTTCTTTTTTTAAAAACAGGCGTTTGGCCCCTTTGGAAATATCATTTCAAACTTCTTAATTTGAATACAAGTTTCCCATGTGTCTGCGATTTCAATTTTATTTTTTTCAAAATTGCCTATGAGCTATTGATTTTCTTTCTCTGCCACAGCAATACTCTTATTTTTGGCGTAGATAATAATACTTTCAAAATGATAAGATTAATAAAATAGGTTTGAAATTGTCTGTAATTTGCTCCTTTTTCAGACACTGAAAGGATTAAGTGAAAAAATCACAATATCCTATGAAATTAAAGGGAATATTCCCTAAATATATTAAAAAGTATCTCTTTCTCTTTATCTTTTGAAATTCTTCTTTTTTTGCTCTAAAACCCAATTAAGTAGTTAACTTTGAAGCTTCTTTGCTATTGTGATTTAAGATTAGATTACATTACATACACACATTCTTAATGCTTCTAAATTCCAATAAAACCAATATATTCCTGAAAGGTTGTGCTTTCTAAAATCCAAACTATATCCTTGCTATGGATAACTCATTCTGTTTTTTAGTGTGAATCTGCTGGCTTATTTGCAGGTACTAACTCATCTTTCTTGAATCCATGTTCCTAAAAAATGCAAAAATAAGCTTAATGTATTCGTTTTTATTATCCAAAACAAATTACTGTTCTCCTTGTGTCGATTTTGTAGATGTGTCTTTGATAAATGTACACCACAAAAATAAGATCTAAAGTAAAAGCAAAAAACTGTTATTTAATGGTCTAAAAATGTTTTTGATTACCATCTCTGAAGCAAGAGAGTCTTTTAAGCCAAGGCATACTGATGACAAAAGCAAATAAATCATCAACGATAGTGTTGAGGAATTTGTAAATCATTGTTCTCCAAGGAAGATGCTCAACACTCTTCAATTTGTAGTTGATATATAGCTAAGGTGTCATGTTGATGAAACCTAAGAAATTGAAAGAAAGGTAAAAATAAGATAAAAGCTGATTTGTCTTGAATCTTTTATCTTACCAAAGAGATAAATGAACCCAACAAGGGTAGTGATGATAAAGGAATACCATCCTTTATGTTCTTCGTAGAGAAGAGAATAAATGGTATAGCCGACTAGCATTGGGAAGAATAGCATGTAAAGATACTTGGTGGCTGTTTTATCAAACTCCTCAGTTGTTCTGACCTGAAAAAATGAAAGAAAAAACAAAAATTAAAGATTATTAAATTTGAAATAACTTACATATGATCCATTATGATCGATTTCAAGGAAAGGGAACTTCTTATCCTTTCTCATCTGACATTTTGCAGTCCTGAAGATCTTCCAAACCGTTACAACTAGCTCAATTGAACTTGAAAGAAGAATCAACCAACTTGTTTCTTCACTATCAAAGAGATATAGTAGAATAATGCCTTCAAATAAGAGACTTGTGTAGAGACTTCTCAAGCTAAGTCCTTAGTAGTTCTTCAAGTTGTTCCAGTAAGAAATATCTAACAATCAGTTAAGATATTAGAAAGTTAGAAAAAATACAAAAATTCAAGGAAATATTTTACCATTTTTAACAGCTAACAGCTCAAACACTGAGTGTAGCATCGATACAATGAACGTAACAGCGAGATAATAAGGATTGTTATCGCCGAGAATTTCTTTAAATTGATCAGTAGAAGAATGATCATGAAGTCCCCATTCAGTCTGTTTATCAAAGGTTTCTTCAATTTACAGAATTATCATGAACTTAATATGCCAGTATGGGTAAAACACAACAGTCGA
>Ga0302271_10001396_pt1 | contig 23180 bp, 14 predicted proteins | sample III_Bog_N1_1_FD_198767 | JGI IMG/M metagenome (GOLD analysis project Ga0302271, IMG submission 198767) | Peat permafrost microbial communities from Stordalen Mire near Abisko, Sweden - III_Bog_N1_1 | ecosystem: Environmental > Terrestrial > Soil > Wetlands > Peat | place: Sweden: Abisko... | reverse complement strand
TTTTTTCAAAAGGCAGTAACATTCTTTCTCATGGTGATCATTGTAACAGGATGTACGGAGAAACCAAAGAAATTGTATAAACCAACCTTTGAATCACTTGAAACCCATCCGACTCCTGCATGGTTCACTGATGCCAAGTTTGGAATTTTTATCCACTGGGGAGTTTATTCAGTACCTGCATTTCATGAGTGGTATGTGGAACTTATGAGTCCGAGGTCTACCTGGGGGAAACGTCCGCTAGGTCCGCCTTATACAGCAGCACAGGGTGATATTCCCGACAGTGTCTTTAAGCAGGAAACATTGGGTTACCGTGGTGAGGCAAATCAATATCAGCGGCAAAACTATGGCGTTGATTTTGAGTATGATGATTTCATCCCTATGTTCAGGGCAGAAAAATTTGATCCAGTCGCATGGGCAGATTTATTTGTCAAATCGGGGGCAAGATATGTAGTCCTGACTGCAAAACACGGGGAAGAGTTTGCCCTCTGGCCAACCAAATATACCGGGCGTAATTCTATGGATATGGGACCCCATCGCGATCTTGCGGGAGATCTGCTAAAGGCGGTTCGTTCCCGGGGACTCAAAATGGGTTTTTATCATAATACATCTTACTCATTCTGGGATAAACGATATCCCGACAAAGAATGGGTAGAATACATGAACAATTCTATAAAAGAACTGGTTGATTTGTATCAACCGGATATCCTATGGGGAGATGTGGTTGTTAGTCCCTATCTTGACGCAAATGGGAAACCCCTGAGTGCTGAACACTGGAACAGCAAAGAGGTTATTGCCTACTTTTACAATCATTCAAAAAACCCTGATGAAGTGGTGACAAATGATCGGTGGGGTTTGGATACTACCAGGGCGGGTTTCAAATCTAAACATAACTTTTCGAACTCACTTTTTGCACAATATGCAAAAGAATGGCATGTGGATGACGGTGCGTTGCTTGGTGATTTTCAAACACCGGAACGCAGGAATATCACCAAAATTTTTAACACTCCCTGGGAAACATGTGATGCGCTTGATCCTACTTCCTGGGGTTATAACCGGCGCACTCCCGATACAAAATATATGACAACCAATGAGCTGGTGGATTATCTGGCGGATATTGTAAGCAAAGGCGGGAATCTGCTGATTGACATTGGTCCAAGAGCCGATGGGACAATCCCTGAGGTTATGCAGGACCGTCTTAAGGGAGCTGGTGCCTGGCTCTCGGTAAATGGGGAGGCCATTTATGGAACCAAACCATGGAAAGTATACGGCGAAGGACCTACCACTAAAGAAATCGGTTCATGGGACAAGGACAAGGGAGAATACCAGTTTAAATCCGGTGATATCCGGTTTACCCGGAAAGGAAATGTTCTCTATGCTATATTGCTTGAATGGCCGGATCATGCAATAACCATAAATTCTTTGAAGGGTTTAAAAATTAAAAAACTTTCAATGTTAGGATATGATAAAAATATTCAATGGGAGCAGGAAAATGATGGCCTCAGCGTTTCATTACCCTCAAAACCTGTTTCACCTTATGCAAATACCCTGAAATTGGAATGTGAGGCTAACTCACTGGACGAAGTCCTGAATTAATATAAGACAATTCTTTTACTTTCAGCCAATTGTATTATTTCCGATCGGCATAAAAGTGGTATCCATATAGTATTTGCCGGGATCAGCTGGATCAACAAATATATCGACATGGGTTCTTCCGTTCAGGAAGGGAACCGGGTCTATTGTATAATCTTTGCTCACGAAAAAATATTCATGACTATCCCTGCTATCGGTCCATCTGCACCTTATTACCCAGGGGTTATTGTCCCCCATCCTGTATTTTTCATTTTTATCAATTGAAATAAATTCAGCAGCAATCTTCATTCCTGATGAGACAAGATTCTTATTTTTTCTGTCGGTTAATGAATACTTCACAAAATAATAAAATCCAATAATGAAAATGAAGCCGGCTGCTGCTACTCCTCTCATATTATAGCTAATTGTATCGCCAAAATCTATCTTCTGTGGTGAAGCAGGATCATACCATATCTTCACTATATCCCCTCTGGATACAACTCGCCGTTTTGTTGCATTGGCTGTAACCTCACTGTTATCCGTTGTTTTAAAAGTTACAGTAACATCGGGTAACCCTTTACCATGATGAGAAACACTTATTACAGTGCTTTCAGTGCTCACTCCATGCTTTTTAAGACTGACAGATTTCCAGATACTTCCTGACGGAATTAATAAGAATACCAATGCACCAATTGATACGATGAGAGAGACTATTTTTAGTTTCATTGCCATTGTTTTTATAGGTTACAATTCTCAAGTCAAGGTTCAGGACATGTGTCTTCAGTCAGCTGAGATTTCTGCTCAGATATCTCTTAAAAATCTTTATAATGTTTATCAGAGTATACGTTAACCAAAGTAACCAATTTTATCAATAAATGACTAAATTTATTTTCTCATTTTGCTTATGCAATAATATGACGAACCGTTTAAAATTAAAACAATAAAATATGAAAAAACTAGTATTCTTATTTGTTCTTTTTACAGCGTGTATTCTAATCAATCAAAAGTCACTGGCGCAAACCGGTTCTGCCGGTGATCAATGTCTGAAAATAGGCAAAGGGGTTAACATCCTGGGATATGATAACGCATTCTGGCAAGATCATTCAAAAGGCCGTTTTAAGGAAACATACTTTAAAATGATCAAAGACGCAGGTTTTTCATCAGTCCGCGTAAATCTGAATCCATTCTCACAAATGGACCATCAGAATATAATAAATCCTAAATGGCTGGAAACTCTCGACTGGGTGATTAATAAAAGTCTCGAAGCCAATCTTGTGATTATTCTCGATTTGCATGAATTTACCACTATGGCTGAAAACCCGGAGGTAAAGAAAGCAATGTTCCTTGCCTTCTGGCAACAGGTTGCTCCAAGGTACAAGGACAAACCGGCCAGTGTGATGTTTGAATTATTGAATGAGCCCAACCAGAAACTCACTGTGGAAATGTGGAACAGATTTCTTATGGATGCGATGAAAATCATCAGGGAGTCTAATCCTGATCGAACTCTGATCATCGGACCCGGTAACTGGAATGGCATAGAAACTCTAAATACACTGGTATTGCCCGAAAATGACCGGAATATCATTGTAACTGTACATTTTTATCATCCAATGCGGTTTACACATCAGGGAGCATCGTGGACCAGTGAATTTAAGAACCTGAGCGGCATAAAATGGACAGGCACTCCGGATGAAAAGAAAGAGGTTGAATCAAAGCTTAAGGTTGCTTCTGACTGGTCGTTGAAAAACCACAGGCCAATATTCCTTGGTGAATTTGGCTCATACGATAAAGGTGAGATGGAATCGAGGGCCCGGTATACAGCTTTCGTGGCCCGTACTGCTGAAAAACTTGGTTTTTGCTGGGCTTACTGGCAATTTGATGCCGATTTTATTGTTTATAACATTGATAAAGAACAATGGGTAAAACCTATTCTGGACGCATTAATAAATAAAACGGCTAATTAGATGTGTTTTAAAGACCACATTATGGAAGTCCCATACATGAGATAGCTATTCTTTATACACATCTTTTTAACCGTAGAGATCCCTCACTCATCCACCTTTAACCCATAGCTTACGAAAAGTATGGAGGGTGGATTCGTTCGGTATGACAGGTTTTTGGGGTGTATTGGGGGAAGGAAGCAGCAGCGATTCATTATTCATTTATAAGAAAATCAAGATTCCGGTGAATCGCCGCTGCTTCCTTCCCCCTTTTTTCCACTAAATTCATGTCATCCCGAGCGAATCCACCTGTCTCATTTACACTAACTTAAGCATTTATTGTGGATGAGCGAGGGATCTCCCAGGGTTAAACCGATCTCCTGCTGATTATAATTTTTTGTTGAACAGCTCATGACAGAGAGACTTGTCAATCAAATCTTGTATTCCTGGATTCCGGTATTACTCATAACACAGTGCTTCGACAGGATTCTTTGTCGCAGCTCTAAGACTTTGCCAGCTCACCGTCGACAGTGCAACTATATAAGCAATTGATGGACCGGCTATAAATACCCAAACCGGCATTGGGGAATGAAAATAAAATCTTGAAAGAAAGATCTTACCAAGAAGAATTGCAAGAGGCAAAGCAACAAAAAATGCTATCGTAAGCCACCTGCTATAGCTTTTTAGCAATAGATGCATAATTGAAATAATTGTAGCTCCATTAGCCTTCCTGATTCCGATTTCTTTGGTTTTCTTTTCTGCAGTAAACGAGGCAAGCCCTGATAATCCCAGACAAGCAAGCAAGAGTGCAATAAAAAAAGCTAATCCCACCAGATTGAAAGTAGTTTTCAATCCTGCAAAATCAGGAAGATCGCTGAAAAGAACCGGAAGATAAGGGATTTCGGTCTCGTAACGCTTATACACATTGCTGATCTTTTCAGTTATGGAAGAATAAGTCCCGGAAGAAAACCTGATCAGCAGAATATCCCTGTCCCTGTGTGAAAGAGAGATTATCATTGGCGTAAACGGACCTCTGAGATCTACGGCATGGAAGTCTTTAAAAACACCTATTATTGTACCCTTCTTCCCATTCAGAGTTATTGAGGTACCGACTGGATCTCTAAATTTTATAATACCTGCTGCAATATCGTTAATTACATAGCTTGTTGAGTCAGAAAGGAATGATTTATCAAAATACCTTCCGGCTATCATTTTGATCTGAACAGTTTTGTTGTAGTTATAATCAGTATTGACACACCAGAAATGCAATTTTTCCGATAGGTCTTTCCCCGGCCAGTTTACTTCATTAGAAACAGTGGCCCCACGTGTAGGTATACAATTTGTAAAGCTCGCTGATTCGATCCCCGGGATTGAAAGTAAATCCGCTTTAAAACTTTCTTCATGATCCTCCAGGTTCTTTGTGCTCTTGAGAACGATCAGCCTCTCTTTATTAAATCCTAAGTCGAAGTCCTCCATGTATTTATTCTGGACCTTAATTATCATCATACAAATTATCAAAACAACAGGTATCGCAAATTGAATAATAATAAGGGTTTGTCTGAATAAACTGTAGGAATGACTAGTTATTATCTTTGATTTAAGAGTTGTAGCCGGATTAGACGAAGACAGGTAAAGAGCAGGTAACAAACCCGAAATCAATCCTGTAAATAAAGTAATAGCTGTAAAAACAAGAATGACATTTATATCAGTAAATCTCAAATGAATATCTCCGTTGAACATTGTATTGAAGCCACCAATAAGCAGCCTTACAAGAATAATGGCAACTAGAAGGCTAATCAGAATGATGATAAGAGTTTCACCCAGGAATTGTATGATAATGGTCGTTTTATTTGCTCCTGCAACTTTTTTGATCCCAACCTCCCTGTATCTCCTGATATTTAGCGCAATGGCCAGGTTAATAAAGTTGAAACATGCGATTAGAAGAATGGAGAGACCGATACAGCCGACAATAACAACATTCTGCATTTTATTCCATACACGTCTGTCACCGGAATAGGAATAAAGGATTTTTTCTTTCAGAGGAAATAAAAACAGTTCCTGGTTTAAAGTAGCTTCCTGGCTTTTAATTAAATTCTTTAACTTGGCATTAATATCTTTGATGCTTACATTGTTCCTTGGCAGTACCCATATTTGAGCAGCTGAAGCTCCGGTTTCATTTGCCCAGCTGTTAACGGAGAGGAATTTCCCAAATGGAATTACAAAATCAAATTGAAGGTATGACTGAGAAGGTACATTCCTGATTATTGCTGTAATTTTAAATACATCCTGCTTATTACCATCTTTCACTATCAGCCTTTCCCCGATACAATCAGTGGTTTCAAAAAGTTTTCGTGCAATACGCTCGGAAATAATAATCGAATTTATGTCTGACAACACATTTGAAGCCGTGGTCGAAACCATCGGAAATGAGAACATCCTGAAAAAGTTTTCATCAGCATATATACCATTTTCCGAAAATGACTTATCCCCGTTTAACAGTGTAAAGCTACGGTTTGCAATCCTGGTAAGATATTCTATCTCAGGGACATTTTTTATCAATACCCCATCCAGTGAAGCAGACAGAGGCTCTTTTGCGAAACTGTCCCCGTTAAAATAAGTGACCATGGATTCGACTTCATATAATCGGTTGTAGTTTTTATGAAACCTGTCAAAACTAAATATATCCATGATATATAATGATGCAAAAATTGCACAGGTCAGGCCAAATGTCAGACACAGAAAGTTGAGAATAGTGTATGATCTATTACGCTGGAACAAGCGTAACGCAATTTTTATAAAACTCTTAAACATATCGGTTTATTTAAAATAATTTATAGATCCGATTACAAATCTATTTACTTACCAGCCCATTTAATAAACCGATATACCTGTCCGGGAATTATGTCTGCAACTTTTGTATTATAATCGATGAACCGGGAAAAATTCCAGGGCATAAATCAACTGATCACCGCAACTTCATGATTACTTATAGTATTGATAATGAAGCTGCACCATCCATTTTCTCTTTTAACTGTTCCGTTTGTTCCTGCAACAAGCAGCTTAAGATCATTTCCTGAAATCCCATCTGGCACTTTTACCCTCAGCTTTACAGGGCCAATTGGAATATATTCATCAACAGGCTGACGCCATGTTCCAGCACTTGTAAGGTTAACTATATGCATAATGAGCTTATCAGATTGCGTATAGATATTGCAATCTATCAGACCATGACATTCTGCAGCAAGAGGGATATTGTCTTTTGATGCCCATCGTACAAGGTTGGCCAGCAGGTTCCCGTGGTCAGGCAGGTTGTATCTCCCGAATTGGCGATCAATATCACCTGGCATAAATGCGACTCTGCTTCCTCCCGGCAAAGTGTTGAGAATAAGTCCCGGAATATCTGTTTTCGGTACTCTCATCCAGGAAGTCTCAGGAGGATACACCGGAAACTCCGGAATAAATGTCATCACTGTTTCTGTTCCAGGATCAGTTTTCAGCGGCATAAGACTACCCCCGTAAGATAAAATATCAGTCTCCTCAAATCCTTTCAGAACTTCATGCCGCGTTCCGGATACGGAAGGTTCTTTTCCAGTAAGAGGACCATCAATACTTCCCCGCAATTCAGGTTTTAGCCGAAGATAGGTATGCAGTGTCTCAGAAGCCCTTTTGACTGAAAGGATTCTCTGATCTGGTTCTTTTTCCTCAATAATATGCGCACCAAACAAATCACATAGCTTATAATCCGAAAGCCGGTCACCCCATTCGTCATATAATGAAGTATCTCCGGTAGCAACTATGCCTCCGCCGGCACTTGCAAACTCCCTGATATCATCCAGCTGCCTGAAATTAAGAATTCCCAGGTTGGGTAAAACCAGGACAGCAAATTGTTTCCCGTCGCGCCGTATATGATCGGCATGGACCGGTAAGTAAGGTATCCTAGCACGGATTAATGCCTGAATCATGCCACGCATCGGAAGATCTACCAAAATCTCGGCATCATCCCTACCATAAAAATCCATGTTATGCTGCGACCAGACAATTCCAACGGTCGCCATCGGCATCCTGTTAACAAGGAATTCCTCATGAGCTTTATGCCAGATGAAAATTGATCCTGCAGTTTTATAAATACGCCTGTCTTCGTGATATGCAGCGACATAGTGCCACCAGGGTTGTATCCCTCCCGCCATCCCTTCAATCATCCACATCTGAGCCTCTGCTACCGGTTTTGCAGCGAGTCTGAAGGTTGGCCTTCCCGCCTGATACATTGCCATGCTCTCGGGTAATAACTTGTCCCAACCCAGCAGGCCGTGAATAAGTTTGCCGGTATATGAGTTTTGCTGAAATCCGCTGTTGTCTGTACGTGACTGAGAATCTATCATCAAAATATCAGCGCGGCTGCATAATTCTTTATAATCCCTGAAACTAGCGGATTGATCGCTTACAGAACCGCTGTTCATTCCCGACCAGATACAATCGGGACCGCCTGCTGATCTCGTGACCCGGTTATTCATATCCCATATCTCCAGTCTTCTGTTATAGCTCCACCCAATCCATTGGCGGTATGACTTATCATTCCAGTTCTTTGTTTCCGGCAATTGCATTCCTGTCTTGCTGAAAAAATCTTTTTTACAATTCCCACAGTAACAGATACTGTCACGGCCAAGTCCGCTCCAGCTATTGTCGGTGAATCCTTCAGGATGATACTTTTGAGCTATTTCTCTCAGTATTGCCGGAATATGTTCGTTATAATATGGTCCATTTATGCAGGTGATAAAGAGATCACCTGCCCTGTAAGGGTTTCCTGAAGAATCAATCGCAAACCAGTCAGGATGAGCTTTGAAGAACTCCTCGTCCGCCCTGTTTGAATCCATCCTGGCAAAAACGGCCAATTTATCCTCATGTGCCGAATGGCAGAGATCCCCGAAGAGGTCATGTCCATCAAGAAATTTTGACTGCCTGTGCAAAGGAATACGGCTTGGATAATAAGCAACAATTCCGCCTGCATTGACAATTACTCCCTGAATTTGTGTGTTTTTCCAGTGTTTTCGCCACCATTCAATATCATACTGACCGGGGTCCCTTTCAGTGATATTAGTCTGCCCCCACCTTTTCACGCGCAGATACCATGGAACATTAATATCAATATTCGTCTTTCTCTCAGTGCCGGAAGCAGTGAAAGCGATAAGATTATTCCCTGCAATTACGACTGTTGCGGTGGCAGCTTTCCTTATGAATTCCCGACGGCTGCTGCCAGCTTTCAATCCGGATTTATTATTTTCCTTTAATTTTTTCACAATATCATAAATAATCAATATTGAAACATAAGTTTTAAGTCGGGGGATGCTGGCGTTTATGGAACCAGGTTCGAACAGAAATCATCCTTTCTAACTGGTATGAGGGTGTATGACGACGACATGAAGCCATCTCATCGCTGTTTTCGGATGCTCCCCATCGAATTTCAATTCCATCATTGGGATTATAACTCATCTCAAAGGCATCTTTTCTTTCAAGGATTTCCCGTAGAGACAATTTTTGTATTGCTCCATTTGTTCGTGTATAGCTGATGTTAAGTTCAGCAACCTTCTGATCGAGAATAGACTGAAGCTTTTTCTTAACTTGCCCGGGAGAGCTTTTTCCTGAAATACTAAAATCTTCGGGTGAACGGGTAACCAGGTCGGGAAAATCAAGCACGGCATCTATTGCAATCAAAAGTCTTAAATCCCGGTTTGGAGTCGAAAAGTTCTCCCACTGACCACCGGCTTCAAAGATTGCAGAAGCATTCGAGGGCATGGGAATCACAGTCCCCGGATGTGATTTAAGATAAGCTTCACCATTGGCAACTGAAGTAACACGCACCAACAGCTGTTCATAAAGCGCTTGTATCAGATCGAGCATAGCAGCCTCAGGGTCCAGTGGTTCCGGATTGATTATTCTATCCATCGTATGATAGAAAACATCAGATTCCATCTTCCTCTGTTGCAGAGAATACGGAGTGAACCCGGCTGATGCAGTAAGGACTTCATTTTTCATGAGTGACATGACACCTTTATTCATTGAAATGGGACGAAATGCTTTGAATCCCGGTTCTCCAATCACTTCGGAGGTGTTAAAAAGAAAATTCCCCTTCCAGAATCTTTTTATTCCAACTGTCCCGTCTGGCTGGGCATCAACAGAAAGAAGTAATCCCGTATTATCTTTGGTTTGCGGCACATGGCCGACAATTATCAAGGTATGACCATAGGGATCAGCAAAAACAATACCCGGATGCAAAGATTCAATGTCAAGTCCAACCGGGTAATAATCTGAATTTTCATCGTTCAACGCAGTCCTGGCGGTACCGGAATGCACCTCATTCATGACCCTCCTGAGAAAAGCATTAAATGCCAGAACAGGGTTTGTTTTAGCGCTGGAAGTTTCATTTGTAATCCATTGGCCTGTCCGGGGATTACGTCCAAGGTAGCCTCTGTCGCAGATATGGTAACCAAATGGCAATCCCAGTTTCCAGGAAAAATATGCCCGAAGGAAAAATGGATTATCGGCACAATCCGGCTGCATTATCAACCTGTTTTTTCCATTAGGGTCATCTTCTCCTAAGGAGAGATAGTTGTATAGGAAATTCTGAGCCTGATTCTGAATCACAACGTGAAGAGCTGACCATGAAGAGTTCTCACTGCAGCCGTGAAACAAAGCATTTATCCAGGCGGAATAAATTTTCTCCTTGCTGCTGTCCCATCCATTCATAGTCTCCCAAACAGCATTTACAGATGAAGCCTCCCCCCTTGGAGAAATAATAAACTCAAGATTACTGATCTCCTTTTGATTGACAAAAAAAGCAGCCTTATATTTACCTGCCGGACATCCCTTAAAATCATCAATTTTCCAAAATGGCAATTCCTCTCCGAAATTACTTTTTACCGATTCGGTGGTTCCCGACGGACCGGTGACAACGACTTTCGCTTTCCGGAGATTTGACCCGCCAACAGTTAAAATACGAAATGGCTCTCCGGGACTGGGATTCCTGGGTAAGCACAGCATTTCAAAAGCCAGAGGGTTTTCATCAGAAGCTACTCTTTCCTTGCCGGAATCTATCTTCCCGGACGAAACAATGCCACCTATTGAAACTGTCCCACTATCACATGATGATAAGCAATTAAAAGCTACAGGAATAATTAAGCTTAAGATCAGTGATCGCATATTGATTCCGGCTGTGTTTTTTAAAATTGGCATTTTTGATTTAAAGATAACCTAAATCATATGACATTAAAGATGCTTGCCCGTGATATACAATTCAGGAAAGATGAATTATAAGGAGATTCAGAATGCTATCTTCGAATTACGATAAACCCTGCTATTGATTTACCATTTTTAGGTCTAAGAATATAATAATACGTATCTTCCGGCAGAGCTTTATTATTGAAGTCCACACCATTCCATTTGTTATCATAATCAGGGTTAATATAAACACGATATCCTCTCCGGTCAAAAATGGTCAATTCTGTTTTGCCCATATTCTCTAATTCTCTAAGTACGAAATAATCATTCTTGCCATCCATATTCGGTGTTATCAGGGTTGGAATAATAGCTTCAGTAACCCTTATAACAACTGTGTCGGAAACTGCAGGACAGACGCCGTCTGTTACACTCCATAACAGGATATTATCGCCCATTGAGAGACTATTAATTGTAGTTTTCGGATTGGTCATATCAATAAATACGCCCTGGCCCAGAGCCAGCGACCATATACCGGTTTCATTACTATTTAGTTTTGCATCGAGTGTTGTACTAAACTTATACTCAAGAGTTTGATCGGACCCTCCATCGGGTACCGCAGGATGATTGATGGTCACAATAACCGGCGCAATGCTGTAATTTCCTGCAGCATCCGATCCTTTGATATAATACGTACCCGCAGTAGCTGAAGCGGGCGTATTATATGATGTGGTCGCTAATGCATTTGTCCAGTATGTTATTGTCAGATTCGGAGATGAACCTGCTGTTACTGCGGAATTCGTCAGGTCAACGGTTGAGGGGAAACAAACTGCCGAAGGATTTGTAACTACTAGTAATGGAGCACCTTGTTTTGTGATTACTACGCCAGGTGATTCTAATGAGATACAACCTGAAGAGGTGGCAACTGTAAAAGTAAATATTCCGGTATTCAAATCAGTAATTATTTTACTGGTTCCCGATCCTTGCGTTGTCACTTCATCAGGATGACGTGTGATAACCCATGTACCTGTTGAAGGTAATCCGGAAAGTGTCACACTACCGGTTGGTACTTCATTTGTTGGTTGCACAATAGTACCAATAACCGGAGCACCGGGAGTAGCTGGTTGTGAAACAATTACAACATTTGCTGAAGGAGGTGAGGAACAGTCATCTGATGTGGTTACCGTATAGTTATAGGCTCCTGAAATGAGATCAGAAATTGTTATGCTGGCTCCGGTCCCGGTTGTGCTTACTGTTCCGGGGTAACGGATCAGGGTCCACGTGCCCGAGGAGGGCAACCCTGAGAGTATAACGCTGCCAGTGGGTAAAGCACAAGTAGGTGAAGTAATTAACCCAACAACAGGAGCCGATGGTATTGAGGGTTGAGCATTTATCAGAACGCTCCCCGAGGGTACCGAAATGCAGCCGGATGAATTAGTGACGGTGAATGTAAAATTACCTGTGGGTAGTGATGAAATTGTGACAGCTGTACCTGTCCCTGTCATCGATGCTCCATCGGGATACCTTATTATTGTCCAGGTTCCGTCAGATGGCAATCCGCTTAAAACCACACTTCCGGTTGATATAGCACATGTAGGCTGAGTTATAGTTCCAGTAACAGGTGCAGACGGAGATGATAGCCCGTTGGTGATAACAACATCGGCCGATTCCTGAGATACACAACCAGCAGAACTGGTTACAGTAAATCTGAAAGTTCCTGACGGCAGAGATGAAACAGTAGTACTTATTCCGCTGCCCGTTGTGGTTATATTATCTGGGTTCCGGGTTAATGTCCAGCTGCCTGTTGATGGCAGTCCGCTCAACTGGACACTACCAGTTGAGGCAGAACACGTTGTAGGAGTGATAGTTCCTACAATTGGAGCTGCCGGGGTAACGGGCTGCGGGTCAATGGCCACACTGCCTGATAATGCCGAGGTACAGCTGTTCGGAATAGTAACAGTAAATGAATAAGTTCCTGAGATAAGACCTGAAATAGTTGTAGATGGACCGCTTCCTGTCTTTGTTGCACCTCCGGGGCTGGTTGTTATAATCCAGTTGGATGCTGCAGGCAATCCACTCAAAACCACACTGCCTGTATTTGAAATACAAGTAGTTTGTGTTATAGCGCCTATCACAGGGGCTGTTGGTAAAGGTGTTATAATTACAGGAGTGGTAGCTGTTACAATTCCACATCCGCCTGTAGCCGCCATTGTATATGTCACCGTATATGTTCCTGCTGTGCTTGTCCCGGGAGTGATCGCACCCGTATTGGCATTAATAGTCAATCCTGTAGTTGAAGAATATTTACCCCCGGAGGTTCCAGTTCGTGTAACTGGTTGAGCGCTCGTCAGTTTTTTACAAAAAGGAGTTCCTGCATAGGAAATGGTTGCAGCCGGTGAGGCTGTTATTGTAATCTTACTGGTTGCTGTCATTATACTGCAACCTCCGGCTGCAGCTATTGTATTGGTCACTGTGTATGTACCGGCAGTGCTTGCAGCTAAATCTACCTGTCCTGTTGAAGTATCAACGAAAACCAAACCTGATGTTGATGAAAATATTCCGGCATTACCCCCGCCAATGAATGTTGGAAAAGGATTTGATTCAGTTGAACAATATGGAGTAGATGCATAACCAAACGTTGCTACCGGCTTGGGAGTTACGGTTACGACAAAGGAAGCGTTATTCAGAGTGGATGCACATCCGGAAGTCGCAGTCAATGTCAGAGTAGCCATTCCGCTGAATGCAGCAGGAGGTTTCCACGATGCATTTAATGTACCTGCATTAGGGGAAAACACTCCTTTCACTCCATTATCTGACCAGATTATTTTTTTCGTCCCATTGATCATTGCGCCGCCCAGAGAAGTTAAAGTGCTTCCCTGACAGATAGCCACATCTATTCTGGTCGTAACACATTGTGCTTCAACTTTAACTGCAACAAATGACAGAAATAAAAACGATATAAAAAGAAGCCATTTCATACTTATTGTAACATCTTCTAATTACCTGCTTTCAGCTGTTTCGGGTTTTAACAAAAACTTAATGTCTATAAAATCTCAAGGCTAGTTTTTCAAGTGTATCTGACCTTATATGTTAACTGATATTTTTGAATCAGCCAGGAGCGTAATCGTTAATTTTTCCATCTACAATTTACAAAAAATCGAGCAATAAACAGGTTTATAATCTGTGTAGTACATAAAAATTAATATAAGCATTCTCAACATGATAAGCTTTTGCTTCATTTATTAAACAAATAAAAACTGGAAATGGTTGAACCAGAAAATCTCATTTTGTCTGAAGTAAATCCATTTCTAATCAATTTCCGGATGGTAAATGAAAGGAAAAGCCCTGCCATTTCGTAGCAGGGCTTTCTATTTACAAGCCAATAACAGGACCGGACACTAATTCTCACACGAAGCTGGCCGGCCTCATTTCATTACCTTCTCATTCCGCCATGACCACCTCCATTATGTAAACCACCATGATAACCACCGTAATATCCACCGCCACGAAAGACTACAGTCGGCCCCCAACCATAACCATAATATCCATATGGCCAACCAAAGCCAAATCCGCCATAAGGTCCATAGTATCCTCCTGACCAGCCGTAATATGAATCAGCTGCACTCTGATCACTACGGACAGCATCAAGATGGGTCTTTTGCATATAATTTATAACAGAATCCTGCACTCCCTCATCCCGAAGCTTTGCAAGCTGATCTGCTTTAAGAGTGTATACTGAATGTGTATGCCTTAGATCACTGATAATAGACTTTGAAGTTAATCCGTCTTTACTCATCTGTACTATATCAGGAATAGAAACCTGTTGCTGATTATATGGATTAGAAACTACACAACGTTGAAAAATTGCTGCCGAGAAAATGACAAAAAAGAAACCAAATACCTTTTTAAAATTTATCCGTTTTTTCATCTTACATCCCTCCTTAAAACTCTCTTTTAAAATACTTTCAGATATTCTTTATTATCAAAATACAAATCTCATGCCTGATTGTGCATCAATTGTAGAAAAGTTGTTAATAAGATGTTAATAAACACAAGTGATGAATGATGTAATTTTTATCACAGCATATCAATAACAGGTCTTATGTTTAAAAAAGATTGAACCGAATTCAATCCCGATTGTTTTTAAGGAAAACCTAAATGAGGAAAACATTATTATTTCTTATTGCTATTATGATGTTTAGTTCAGCCAATTCTCAAAAATCACCTTCAGTTGTATCATCGGTCGATATGAACAGGTATAAAGGCCTGTGGTATGAGATTGCCCGTCTGCCTAATTTTTTTGAACGGAAACTGAAGTGTACTTCTGCCACTTATACACTTCGTGATGACGGGAGAATAACGGTGCTTAATAAAGGAAATTACCTGTCTGATCCTAAAAAATCAACCTCTTCGACCGGTGTAGCCTGGATCCCTGATAAGAAGTACCCGGCAAAGCTCAAGGTACAGTTTTTCTGGCCATTCTCCGGTGATTACTGGATTATCGACCTTGACAAGGAGTACAAATATGTTCTTGTTGGTGGTCCGTCAGCTAAATACCTTTGGATACTTGCCCGGGAAAAAAGAATGGATGATTCTACTTACAACATGCTTTTGCAGAAAGCTGTTGAGAATGGATATGATGTAAAAACAATAATAAGAGTTGAACAGGATTGTGACTAAATTTTGACACCGGGACTTTTTAACCTGGTACCATCTATTGAGGATATAATAAATAAAAAGCAGTCCGGAAACCGAACTGCTCATTATATATCTTAGAAATCACTTTTATAAATACTGATATTTCTAATAAGTTATAGTTTAAAGCTCAGTCCTAGAGTTAAATATCCGAGACCATATCCTAATTCGCCAAATGCAGCAAATTTGTCAGAAAAGAAATATCTACCTCCGACATATAACGCAAATAATCCGTGAGTATAATTGGTATGGGCTTTCTCATAATTTCCAAGCAAAGTATAAGTATAATAACTATATGACTCAAGTCTTACACCCAATGCTACTCCGCCATAAGTATCAAGTTTACTTACCTTAAAAAGATCATAATGAATGGCTCCTCGTGCAGCAATAATAATATCATTCCAACCATAATCACTATAGGCAGTATTCCATGCATACGAAGCATGCTTAAATCCTACGATTCCTCCAAGAGAGAGTGGACCTATGTTTTCAAGATCCTTAATTCCTTTTTCTAAGCTCAAACTAAAAGCAGGTAAAGAAGTTGCCCCATAACCATAGCCATACCATCCAAATCCCACGCCTAAGTTACCGACTAAATCGCCATTTTTAAAAGCCTGGGCTTTGAGTTGCGTCATAGAGAAAACAACAACTAATAATACAAGTAAAAGTTTCTTCATAATTTTAAAGTTTTAGTCATTTATAAGTATTAACATTTCTATTTGAATTTTGTTTACCCTGACTTAAATGTTTCCGACATAGTACCGGCAAATCAGTTCAATTCTAACCTGCTAATGAAAGTTCACCTCAATGGATTGTTAATTATTTAACCAATAAATGCCCCACTTCCCTGACTCACAACCTCCCCTGGTATGAGAAATGTAAAGCTAATTTAGTAAAAGAAGATTAAGAAAAGAAGTATGAGAGGTTTTTTTTACAATGTTTTTGATGAATTCTGTAAAAGAAACGACGAAAATGGCTACACAAGATGTAAGTGTAAAATTTCCATCAGTTTTCCGTTAAACAGAAGGTACATTCCGGCAGCTAAGGAAGCGCCGAGAAGTGGTCCAAGAATAGGAACCCATGAATATTTCCAGTCGCTGTCGCGTTTTCCGGGTATGGGAAGAAGGAAATGCATAATACGCGGACCCAGATCACGGGCAGGATTTATCGCATAACCTGTAGGGCCTCCGAGAGAAAGTCCAAGTCCAAGTACAACAATTGATACGGGGAGAGCATTAAGTGCACCCAACCCGACTTCAGGTTGTGCCATATAAAGGACTGCAAGTGCAAGCACATAAGTTCCTATGGCTTCTGTCATTATATTATACCAGTAGCTTCTTATATTCGGTGCTGTTACGAAAACTGCCAGTATGGAATCTGCATCAGCAGTTGCATCAAAATGTTTTTTATAAGCGAGCCAGACAAGCAGAGCACCAAACATAGCACCGAGTAACTGGGCACATATATATTCCGGTAATAGATTTATTGAAAATTTATCAGCCAGTACCAGGGCAAGGGTGACTGCAGGATTCAAATGTGCGCCACTATATGGTGCTGCAATTAATACTCCTGTAAAAACCCCGACAGCCCATCCAAACGTTATTACGATCCAGCCACTGTTGTTTCCTTTTGTTTTATCGAGAAGTACGTTGGCAACTACTCCTCCTCCAAATACCAGTATTATTGCAGTTCCGAAAAATTCAGCAAAAAATGCGTTCATATGTATATGTAATTTAATTACTGTTAATAGGGTTAATTTTCAATACTTTATTTAATAGTGCCTAGAGTGACTAAAGTGACTAGAGTTTTAAGAAATAAAGAAGTTTTTGATTTTTAACTTTAGGCACTCTAGGCACTTTAGGCACTTATTCCATATCCTCCGCCCATGCCTTTGCTGCATTAACAGCCCGATGCCAGTCTTTAATAAGCGAAATTGTTTCGCTTTTCTCAATTTGTGGAGAAAAGGTCCTGTCTATCTGCCATTGCTGCCTGATCTCGTTTATATCGCTCCAGTAATTAACAGCCAGGCCGGCCAGGTAAGCAGCTCCCAGAGCTGTTGTTTCTGTTATTTTAGGGCGTATAACTTTTGTTTGCAATAAATCGGACTGAAACTGCATTAGCTGGTTATTGACTGTTGCGCCTCCATCGACCCTCAATTCACGGATATCAATCCCGGAATCTTTTTGCATTGCAAGAAGAACTTCGAGAGTCTGATAAGCAATACTGTCGAGCGCAGCGCGAGCGATATGCGCTGATGTTGAACCTCTGGTAATGCCCACAATGGTTCCCCTGGCATGCTGATTCCAGTGTGGAGCACCCAAACCGGCAAAAGCAGGAACAAAATAAACTCCCTCACTGCTACTTACTTTTGCTGCCAGTTTCTCTACATCATCCGATTTTTTAATTATGCCTAAACCATCCCGAAGCCATTGCACCACTGCTCCTGCAATGAATATGCTTCCTTCGAGAGCATATTGTGTGTCATTTCCTATTTTCCAGGCAATAGTCGTAAGAAGTTTGCTGTTTGAATTTATTGGTTTATTACCAATATTCATCATCATAAAACACCCGGTGCCATATGTGTTTTTTACCATTCCCGGTTCGATACACATCTGTCCGAAAAGTGCTGACTGCTGATCACCGGCTATTCCTGCAACAGGTATTGAAGAAGCAAAGTGACCAACAGTCTTTCCATATATTTCACTTGAAGATCTTACTTCAGGCAGCAATCCTGCCGGAATATTGAACAGCTTTAATAATTCCTCATCCCATCTGAGAGTGTGAATATTATATAACATTGTTCTGGAAGCATTAGAAACATCAGTTATATGTAACTGTCCCCTGGTAAGATTCCATACCAGCCAGGTATCGACTGTACCAAAAGCCAGCTGACCGTCTTCTGCAAGTTTCCTGGCATCCTTCACATTATCCAGGATCCATCTTATTTTTGTGGCTGAAAAATATGCATCGATAATAAGTCCTGTTTTATCCCGGACCATTATGCTGTGTCCGTTATTCTTAAGTGTATCGCAGAAATCTGCTGTACGCCTGTCCTGCCAGACAATCGCATTATAAACAGGTTTTCCCGTTTTCCTGTTCCATACTATGGTTGTTTCACGCTGATTTGTAATACCTATCGCGGAGATATTTACACTTTCAAGTCCGGCTTTCGTAATTGCCTCAAGTGCAACACCAGCTTGTGTTGACCATATTTCTTCAGGATCATGTTCAACCCAGCCCGGCTTAGGATAGAATTGTCTGAATTCCTTTTGAGCATTAGCCACAGGAAGTCCGTTCCGATCAAAAACGATAGCTCGTGAACTTGTGGTTCCCTGATCGAGTGCTAAAATAAATTCTTTCATTGTCCTGGATATTAGGTGAGTTCAAAATCCTATATATAGTTTCTTATCAATTTATTGTACGATTCCACCTGACTCTCCTTCCATTTCTGATCAAACCCGAATTCGGCTGCCATAATATCAGCAACCCGGGGTGAGATATCAGCACTAGCTCGTGCATTAAGGAATAAGGAACGAGTCCTCCTTGCTAGAATATCCTCGATATTTACAGGCATCTCATTCCTGCATATCCAGAGTATCTCAGCTAATGAGTAGGGAAGTCTGTTGTCAAGGGGGATTCCTGTTTCAGGCTTTCCCGATATGATTTTTTCGATATCAACAGAATGATCTCCATAAATACTCAATCTTTCCGGAGCAGTTTTTGTAATTAATGCTGTAAGTCTGAGGTTAGCTGTAACGCATTTTGATTTTTCAAGAAATCCTTCTTTTATTGCCCTGTCAATAGTCTCCTCAGCCATCCGTCTGTAAGTGGTCCATTTTCCTCCAATTATGGCAAGAAGTCCTGAATTTGAGAGAGTTATCTTGTGCCTGCGAGAAACCTCCTTTGTTGCCTCAGGATTGTCAGGATCCGCTGCAAGAGGACGTAACCCTGCAAATACACAAAGAATATCTTCCCGTAAAGGCGGCTTAATAAGGTATTCTTCTGCTGTCTGCAATATAAAATTTATCTCTTTTTCAAGGGCAACCGGCTCAAGACTGATTTTATCGAGCGGGGTATCGGTAGTCCCAATCACCACTTCATTATACCATGGAATAGCAAAGAGAACTCTTCCGTCGGTTGTCTTCGGGATCATAATTGCAGAATCGCTCTTTAAAAAAGATTTATCGAGAACAATGTGAACACCCTGACTTGGTCTTATTGTAGGTTTTACACCGGGATTATCCATCCGTGCAATCTCATCAGCGAAGACACCGGTGGCATTTATAACCAGTTTTGTTTTTATAATTAATTCTTCGTCTGAAGTAAAGTCCTTTGCCCTTACTCCGCAGATTTTTCCATTGTCATCCTTCACCAGACCTGAAACCTCGAAATAGTTTAGCACTGTACCTCCATAATCAACACACGACTGCGCCAGGGCAAATGCCATACGTGAATCATCAAATTGCCCATCATGATATACAACACCACCCTTCAATCCTTTTGATTTTAACAGGGGCAACCTGGAAAGGGTCTCATCACGATTTATAAAATATGACTTACCCATGCTCAATCGTCCGGCCAGCAGATCATAAAATTTCAAACCTGCAGTGTACATAAAAACGTCCCAGAAGGAATAGACAGGTATAATAAATTCCTGATTGAAGGTAAGATGCGGAGCATTTTTAAGCATTAAGCCACGCTCGTGCAAAGCCTCCATTACCAGAAGGAGGTCACCCTGAGCCATATATCGCACACCCCCGTGAACCAGTTTTGTGCTTCTGGAGGATGTAGACTTTGCAAAATCTGACTTTTCAAGCAATAATGTTTTATATCCTCGTGATGCTGCATCCAGGGCAACACCAAGTCCGGTAGCACCACCGCCTATAACAATAAGATCCCAAATTATTCCTGATTGATTTTTTAAATCTTCAATAAGTTTCTGGCGATTCATAGCCAATAGAATTTTGATAATAATTATACGGAGAATTTTCCGAAATAACAAAATCAAACAAATGGATTTCCTAAGTGTATTTCTGTACGGGACTAAACGCTCCCTCCCGCTTCGCCTGATCCCCCTAAAGGGGGACTAATTCTGTGGCCCTTAGTGATACTTCTCTTACGAGCTGAGTACAAATCCCGCCTAAGCGGGAGCAGGGGGCAAAAAAGGCGGGGGGAATACTATCTCAGCATTCCCTTTATATGTGCCGGATCACCATCATTTTTTGCCGGTGAGATATTGAGAATTCTGCAAACAAGGTCATATACATCAATATTATTCAGCTCTTTAAACCGATAATTTTTTCTGAATGAAGGACCTGTGGCATAGAAAATCGAAAACATATCGGAGTTTGAATTATCATATCCATGGGCACCTCCTCTGACAGAAGATCCATCAGGTTTTGTGCCAATACTCCAGGAACTATCAGCAACCACAACTATCTCAGGGATTCTGGGATTTGTTCCGTAATGCCACTTTGGAGGAAGATTTGATTTGCTCCATGCCTTCAATCCCTTTGATTTGTTCAACAGATAAAGGACGCTATCTTTCTTCCCTTCCGAAGGATTGATAAGGTAAACAGGATTTCCTCCTGATATTGAAGCTATCATCCTTTCAGGAACAACCGACCTGATACTGACATATCTTGAAGGGGAAACCGCTTCCATTCCATGATCGGACAATATAACAAGATTGATTTTCTTCGCATAGGGCAACGCAGAGAGCTTTAACCTTAGCACACCCATCAGGCTGTCCAGGCGTTCTACGACTGTCCCGGTTTGAGGTGAAACCGGTCCAAAAGTATGACTTGTTGCATCCGGTTCATCAAAATAAAGAGTTACAAGTTCCGGTCGTTTATCGGGCGGATAATTAAACCATTTAATAACTGTATCAATTCTCTCTTCAAAAGTTACAGTCTTATCGTACTTTTTCCAGTATGTAGGATGCATTCCTCCGACCGGCGCTTCAGATCCCACCCAGAAAAACGAAGCTGATCTTACTCCCTGCTTCTCAGCAGTAACCCATATCGGTTCTCCTCCATAAAAGGCAGGGTTTTCCACCGCAGTCCTGTCACCCATCCTGTAAAATAGACCCAGCTCAGGCGCAGAAAAACTATTATCTATCAGACCATGATGATCAGGGTAAAGACCGGTTGCTATCGAATAGTGATTAGGAAATGTGACTGTCGGGAAAGATGAAATCATTCTGTCAGCTTTCACGCCATCATGTGCGAGTTTATTCAGGTTGGGGGTATTGTATATTTTACTATAGTCCCATCTGAAAGCATCGAGCGAGACCAGGAGAACATAGTTTTGAAATGGTTTTCTGCTATCTTTCCTGAAACCCGGCAAAATGATGAGTATTGCAACAAAACATGTGAGCATAAATAGTGCAGTTCTTTTTACAAAGAAATTCCTGAGGAAACCTGATTGAAGTATCATATTTTTTTATTAAAAGAGGGTCAAATATACATCAAAAAGAAATTAATAACTTTGGGAGAAAGATTACTACAAATATTTGCGCGGTTAGCCGCTTAAAAAAGCTGCATAGCAGCAAAATATTTGTAGTGATGTAATTGCATGATTCTGTCAGAGCTGCATAGCAGCGAAATATTAAATGAAAATACATTTTAATGTTTTAGCGGACAAGTGTGATTACTATTCATTTATAAATACATATTCTATGAAGAAACTTATCTTGTCAATTGCAATTCTGTCACTGACAATATTATCACTTCCCGCTCAACCCGGGCATAAAGCACTGCTGATCATTGATATCCAGGATTTTTATTTTCCGGGAGGTAAATCTGCACTGGTTGAACCTGAAAAAGCTGCAGCAAATGCCGCGCTTCTGCTTGAGGACTTCAGAAGCAGGAAACTTTTGGTAATTCATGTAAGACATAATGCCGAGCCGGGAGGCAAAATTAATGATATCGTCAAACCGTTGCCGGCTGAGAAAATTGTTTCAAAAGATGAAGTAAATTGCTTTCTAAGGACAGATCTGCCTGATTATCTTAAAATAAACAAGATAGACACATTAGTAATATGCGGGATGCAAACCCATATGTGCGTCGAAGCAGCAACAAGAGCCGCAAGCGATTATGGATTTAAATGCATATTGATTCATGATGCCTGTGCAACAAAGGACCTTAAATTCGGCGATAAAATAATAAAAGCAGAAGATGTGCATTATTCAACTCTAAGCACTCTTAAAAACTATGCTACTGTCGAAAGCACTAAAGAGTATCTGAGAAAATAAATAATTTCTATCTCAATTAATACTTTATGAATTTAAGACATGATGGAGTTCCGTATTTGCAATCCTCACGGTATTCAGGCATTCCGGTTTTTGCATCAATTTTAAAAAACGATATATCTCCTGATTTCTGATTTCCGACCAGCAGGTATTTGCCTGAAGGATCAATTACAAAATTCCTGGGCCAGTTACCTCCGCAGGATGTTCTCCCTGCAAGTGACAATTTCCCGTCAGTCCCTATAGTGAATACCACAATTGTGTTTTCACCACGGTTTGAACCATACAGGTAATGTTCATCTAATGACAGATGAATGTCAGCGCAGGCACTCTGACCGGTAAAGCTTTCCCCCAGAGTTGACAGTGTCTGTATCTGACTGAGTTCTCCGTTTGAATTAACATCGAAGGCTGATACGGTTGAATTCAGTTCACAAATGACATACATTTTTGTACCGGCAGAATTGAATACAAAATGTCTTGGGCCCGATCCTGCAGCAAAATTTACTACTCCATTCGGT